>Ga0134101_1001480_pt1 | contig 18184 bp, 14 predicted proteins | sample 12_3_2metaG_FD_94446 | JGI IMG/M metagenome (GOLD analysis project Ga0134101, IMG submission 94446) | Switchgrass degrading microbial communities from high solid loading bioreactors in New Hampshire, USA - 12_48_3.3_201_A2 metaG | ecosystem: Engineered > Bioreactor > Semi-continuous > Anaerobic...
AAAACGTCACAATACCAAGCGAGACTGAAATTAAACTCGCCTCAGCTGCCGCGTCTTTCCTTGCTAAACAAATGGAAGAATAATCAAAATTATGCCGGCCGGTTCCATATACGGCCGGTTTTGATTAAGAAAAATTTTTCCAAAAACGAAGACGCCTGTTATTATAACACAGATTACATATAATTAAAAGGGTTTTTTAAAATTTTTTTGATTTTTGCTGTTAAAAACTATACCCCGGGACAATGATTGTCCCGGGGTACTATTTTTGGCTATTTGCTTATTGATTTTCTTCTGTAATTTGTTCAGAAGTTTCCTCTGACTCCGTGTCTTCAGCTTCTTCACCGGTGTCCTCATCGTTATTCTGATTGGCTTCTTCATGCGGGGAACGTGCCACAGTTACAACATGCGTGCCTTCATTGATGCGCATTAAGTGGACGCCCTGAGCATAACGCGAATAGATTGGGATTTCGGAAACATTTATGCGGATTATTACGCCGTCAGAGGAAATCAGCATGGCGTCGTCTGTCTCATCCACTATCTTAATGCCCGCTACAGCTCCAGTCTTCTCATTGATGTTGTAGCTGGTAAGGCCCTTGCCGGCGCGGGACTGGGTGTGGTATTCATCAAGGTTGACGCGTTTGCCAAATCCGTTTTCGGTGACGGAAAGCAATGTCGCGCCTTCTCTTACGATCGACATACCCACTACTTCATCGCCCGGCTCGAGTTTTATCGCGCGGACACCGTGAGACGCCCTGCCCATTGCCCTTGCGTCGGTTTCTTTAAAGCGGATAGCGTTGCCGAGGCGCGTACCGACGATAAGCTCAGAGTTGCCGTCCGTCAGCCTTACTCTTACAAGCTCATCGCCTTCGGCCAGCAGAATACCGATTATGCCGCCTTTGCGCGCGGTATGGTATTCTTCCAGCGGAGTGCGCTTTATTATGCCTGATTTAGTAACCATGACAAGGTACTTGTTGTCTTCAAACTTAGGTACCTTTATCATTTCGGTTATCTTTTCATTCTGCGCAATCGGCAGGATGTTAACTATATTGACGCCTTTAGAGTTGCGGGAACCTTCTGGCACTTCATACCCTTTGAGGCGATAGACACGTCCGAGGTTTGTGAAGAACAAAACATAATCGTGAGTCGAACACACAAATAGTTCTTCGACAAAATCTTCCTCACGGCGTGTAAGGCTTGATACGCCTCGGCCGCCACGCCTCTGGCTGTGATATGTGGACGATGGCTGGCGTTTGATATAACCAAAATGGGTAAGCGTCATTACGCAGTCTTCAACAGGTATCAAATCCTCGACGTCAACTTCGCCGCTGATTGATTCAATCTGCGTCCTGCGCTCGTCGCCGTATTTATCGCGGATCTTAATAGCTTCTTCCTTGACGATGGCAAGAATCTTGCCCTCATCTGCGAGGATAGCCTTATATTCTTTGATCTTTTCGAGCAAGTCCGCCAGTTCTTTCTCGATTTTGTCACGCTCAAGTCCTGTCAATTGTCCGAGTCTCATCTGCACAATAGCCTGAGCCTGCACATCATCAAGACCGAACCTCTCTTGAAGAGCTGTTTTGCCTTCAGATATAGACTTTGACTTGCGAAGTATATCTATGACCTCATCGATAAAATCAAGCGCAATTTTTAATCCTTCTAAGATATGTGCCCGCTCTTCAGCTTTTTTGAGGTCATACTTGGTACGCCTTGCCACAACCTGCTCCTGGAAACGGATATACTCCTGAAGCATATCTTTAAGCGGCAGGTATTTCGGCACGCCGTTTACAAGACAGAGCATTATTACAGGAACAGTCTCCTGAAGCTGGCTGTAGCTATAAAGCTGATTCAATATAACCTGCGGGTTTGCGTCGCGCTTGAGTTCAATAACGATTCTAAGACCGTCGCGGTCGGACTCATCACGCAGGTCGGATATGCCGTCTATACGCTTTTCCTTGTGAAGGTTAGCAATACCCTCCAGCAGGCGGGACTTGTTGACCATGTATGGAATCTCAGTGACAACAATGCGGAAACGGCCGTTCTTTTCTTCTTCAATTTCCGCCTTTGCGCGGAGCGTAAGCCTTCCACGCCCCTTTGCATAGGCTTCGCGGATGCCGGCACGTCCCATTATAATGCCGCCCGTCGGGAAATCCGGGCCCTTGATGCAGCCCATCAGCTCATCAAGCGTCGCGTCTGGGTTGTCAATAAGCAGCAGCATGCCGTTTATTACTTCAGTGAGGTTATGCGGCGGGATATTTGTCGCCATGCCGACGGCTATACCAGAGCTTCCGTTGACAAGCAGGTTCGGAAAACGGGACGGAAGAACTGAAGGCTCCTTGAGCCTGTCGTCAAAGTTTGGCACAAAGTCGACAGTCTCTTTGTCTATGTCTGAGAGCATTTCCAGAGAAATTTTCGACATACGCGCTTCGGTATATCGGTAGGCGGCAGGAGGGTCGCCATCGATCGAACCGAAGTTTCCATGACCGTCAACAAGCGGATAGCGCAGCGAAAAATCCTGAGCCAGACGCACGAGAGCGTCATAAACCGACGCGTCGCCGTGAGGATGATATCGGCCGAGCACGTCGCCGACCGCCGTTGCGCATTTGCGATACGGCTTGTCCGGCATGAGGTTATCCTCGAACATTGTATAGAGAATACGCCTATGAACCGGTTTTAATCCATCGCGTACGTCAGGAAGTGCCCTTGACGCAATAACTGACATTGAATAGTCAAGAAATGATTTTTTCATTTCTTTTTCTATGTCAACCGGTATAAGCTTTTGTCCGTCAAAATCCATTTAGTGGTACTCCTTTTCTGGCTTATATATCAAGGTTCTGAACGTACTTTGCATTTTTCTCAATAAATTCACGCCTTGGTTCGACCTTATCGCCCATAAGTATAGTGAAGATCTCATCCGCTGCCGCGGCGTCTTCCATTTCAACCCTAAGGATTGTGCGGTTCTTCGGATTCATTGTTGTCTCCCAAAGCTGCTCTGGGTCCATCTCGCCAAGACCTTTATAGCGCTGTATCTCAGCGTTTCCGCCAAGCTCCGCGATGTATTTGTCCCTCTCTGCATCGGAAAAGGCATAGCGCACTTCCTTGCCTTTGGTCAGCTTATAGAGAGGCGGCTGAGCTATATAGATATGTCCATTCTCAATCAGCGGGCGCATAAAGCGGAAAAAGAATGTAAGCATAAGCGTACGTATATGTGAACCGTCAACATCGGCATCGGACATGATAATAACCTTGCCGTAACGGAGTTTTGTTATATCGAAATCCTCACCCAGCCCTGTACCGAGCGCGGTGACGACCGGCATCAGCTTTTCGTTGGTGTATACCTTGTCGAGCCTTGCCTTTTCAACATTCAGCATCTTGCCCCACAGCGGCAGTATAGCCTGGAAACGCCTGTCTCTGCCGCCTTTCGCTGAGCCTCCTGCGGAGTCACCCTCGACAATATAGATTTCTGTATTGGCTGGGTCTCGGTCAGTGCAGTCGGCGAGCTTGCCCGGAAGCGAGGCCGATTCGAGAGCTGATTTTCTTCTCGTAATGTCTCTTGCGCGGCGGGCAGCTTCTCTTGCCCTTGCCGCAGTCATTGCTTTATCAAAGATAGCCCTTGCAACAGAAGGATTTTCCTCAAAGAAAGTCATCAGTTTGTCATAAACCATGCTGTCCATGAGGCTTCTGACCTCGGAGTTGCCGAGCTTCGCTTTTGTCTGGCCTTCAAACTGGGCTTCACGGAGCTTAACGCTGATAATTGCAGTAAGACCTTCCCTGACATCGTCACCGGTCAGCTTCTTGTCGTCATCTTTTATTAATCCTGCTTTTTTGCCATAATCGTTGAATACGCGGGTCAGCGCCGTTTTAAATCCAGTTTCATGGGTTCCGCCGTCGTTAGTATGAATGTTGTTGGCAAACGAATAGATTGATTCGTTATAGCTGTCGTTATACTGCATGGCGACTTCCGCGAAAGTATCGCCGTCAGAGCCAGAAAAATAAATAACCTCCGGGTGAATTACTTCAAGAGCGCGCCTTTTGTGAATATACTCTACAAAATGGCGGATGCCGCCCTCATACACCATTACTTCGCGGCGGACGTTTTCTTCTCTATGGTCCTCAAGGGTTATGTGAAGTCCGGCGTTCAAAAATGCTTGTTCGCGCAATCTGGAAAGCAATATATCGTAGTCAAATACTGTATCCTCAAAGATTTCGGCGTCCGGTTTAAAGGTTACCCTTGTGCCTGTTTTATCGGTTTCGCCTTTTATAGTAAGATCAGTTACGGCTTTGCCGCGTTCATAGCGCTGGGTATAAATCTTTCCGTCGGATAATACCTCAACCTCCAGCCATTCGGACAGCGCATTTACAACTGAGGCACCGACGCCATGAAGGCCGCCGGAAACCTTGTATCCGCCGCCGCCGAATTTACCGCCGGCGTGAAGGATTGTGAATACAACAGTTACCGCCGGGATTCCCATTTTTGGATGTATATCTACCGGAATACCGCGGCCGTCGTCTGTAACCCGTATGATATTGTCAGGAAGTATCTCGACCAGGATATGTTTACAGTAGCCGGCAAGAGCCTCGTCTATTGAGTTGTCAACAATTTCATATACCAGGTGATGCAGTCCGTGGGAACTTGTCGAGCCGATATACATGCCCGGACGCTTTCTTACCGCCTCAAGGCCTTCAAGGACTTGTATCTGGCTGGCGTTATAGTCAGCGTCGGTCATGCTCGATTCCATTCCTTCTGCCTGTGCAATTTGTTCTTTATATTTATCCATTTTTCCCCTCCGGAGTTTGTCAGCTTTAGTGCCATTTATTAAAAACAAATATCCTCGGTTAGACCGAATATTGTTTTGAACTTTTTTCACCAATAAATCTGAAAAAAGCCACTAAATCAGTAGTTCCTTAGATAAAAGGTCCGATGAAGATGCCGTTTCAAGCCTTTTTTTAAGTGTTGACGAGGATATTTGGGATATATAAACAATTGTATTTTTGTCGTATTTGTTTCTTTTTAATCTTTTGCGGCAAACTATAAATGACTTCGGAAGTTCGTCAGAAACGCTTATTATTTCCTTGTTGGGCGACGGTTTTAGGTACTCTTTTGCAAGCTTTGAAGTACTTGCAGTTTCAATATCGAAAATACCTATTATGTCTTCAAACCTAACTATTACGTCGTTTCCGATATGCAGATACATGAATACCTCCAAAGCAATTGTTTCACATTATTTGAACGCGCGGATTAAATCTATTTTCGCCTTTCAACCACGCCGTTTTTTACCTCAAAAGAAGCGCCTCCGCTTAATGCTTCAAGCCCTGACGGGTCACAGCAGGTTATAAAAACCTGAAAACCGCCGATGTTGTTGAGTATGTAATTCTGGCGGTTCCGGTCAAGCTCCGACATGACGTCGTCCAACAGCAGTACCGGAGGTTCACCGATTGTTTCTTTCAAAACTGCTGCTTCTGCCAACTTCAGCGCCAATACGGCAGAGCGCTGCTGGCCCTGAGAGCTGTAAAGGCGCGAGTCGACGCCGCCTATGCTGATCTTTATGTCATCCCTATGGGGACCTATACGGGTAAGCCCCGCCTCTAAATCGCCTGAGAGCCCGTTTTTCAATGCCATTTCAAGGGAAGCCCGGATTTTTGCCAACGCGTCCTTTTGGTCTGAAACATCCGTCGGGTATGAATTGCTCGGCGATTCATAGTCAAGTTCCAGCTTTTCATCGGTTTTTGAAGCAATGCCTTGGTAGACAGCCGAAGCTTTGTCTTTCAGGCGTGAAAGATAGCGCAGCCTTGCAAAAACTATCGCCGCGCCGGCGGAAGCGAGTCTTGAGTCCCAGACAGGGAGGGTATCCAGAAGCTCGCTGTGGGCGGGTATATCTTTTAAAAGCGCATTGCGCTGTTTTAAGAGGTTTTTATATTCATTCAAAACCGCTGCATGCCGCGGCCAGATTTCTGTAATAGCGCAGTCGATGAATTTCCTTCTGTGCTGAGGGCCGGATTTCAAAAGAACGAGGTGGTCCGGTGAAAATACAACTGCACAGAACTGGCCTGAAAAAGAGGAAAAACCCTGCATCTTAATTCCGTTAAGCATAAACTGTTTTGCATCGGCGGTTAGTGTGGCAGACGCAGTGTTTTCAAGATTGCGGGCGAAAAAATCGAGGGAAATGGAGGTAATTTTTTCGCCAAACCTGATAAACTCGGTGTCTTTGGAGCCCCGAAAGCTCCTGGCGCCGGTGAAAAGCCAGATGGCTTCAATAAGATTTGTTTTGCCTTGTGCATTATCGCCGTAAAGCACATTGACACCGTCATGCGGCTCAAAGTTTAAAGTCTTGAAATTCCTGAAGTTTGAGCAGGTAAGGCGTTTTACTATCATTGAGATATAACCTCGATAACAACACCGTTATAGCTTACAGTATCGCCGGCCCTGATTTTTTTGCCTCGCAAAAGGCATGGTGCGCCATTGACCATAACACTGCCGGACGCAACGGCCGTTTTTGCCTCGCCGCCCGTCATTGTCAAACCTGCAAATTTCAGCAGCTGGTCAAGCTTTATATACTCAGTATTTATTTTTATTTTTTTAGTTTCAGGCATCAGTTTTTAACCTCACTGGCAGGACGAGAAAGATGAAATTCTCCCCGTCTATTGGATAAATACGCATCGGGGAAAGAGGGCCATTCAAAAATACCCTTATTTCGTCGCACTCAGCAGCTTTGAGCGCGTCAAGCAGATAGCGGTTGTTAAAGCCCATTTCCACAGTGTCTCCCGTAAGGGTAGCGGGTATTTCGTCATAAACCTTGCCCGACGGGGTAGAGCATGTAACCTTGATGATGTCTTTGTCAAAAACGCAGCGTACAGGTGATTTGAGCCTGTCAGAAATAAGAAGAGAGGCTCTTTCTATACTATCTGTAAAATTGCGGACATTTATTCTGATTTCAGTGGAAGAAGCGTTGACAATAACGCTGCGGTAATCCAGAAAATCTCCTTCGAGAAGCCTTGAAATGATAGTGTAACCATTTATTTCAAAAAGAATATGTTTGCGGCCGATGCACATGTTTATGTTTTCATCGCTTTCAGGAGACAGCATTTTTAGGATCTCGGACAACGTTTTGCCCGGGACTACGAATTTTGCTGTCAATGAATTGTTTATTTTTTCCGTCCTTACGGCGAGGCGGAAACCATCGACTGAAACAATTCTTATTTGGTTTTCTGAAAGCTCAAAGAGTGAGCCGGTATGAACAGGCTTTGTATCATCCGTTGAAATGCAGAAAATGGTTTGCCTTATCATGCTGGCCAGGATGTTTTGAGGCATGGAAAATTTTTCACATTCAGTGAGAACAGGTGTTTCCGGGAATTCACTCGCTGGAATTCCAAGAATAGTAAATTCAGAAGCACCGCTTGTCACAGTTGTGAGAAGTTTATCGTCAACCGATATGTCAACATAATCGGTGGGAAGTTTTCTGAGTATTTCTGAAAACAGCTTTGCGTTCAGAACGACGTCTCCCGGTTCAGTAACATTAGCGTCAAGGGTTGTCGTCATGCCAATTTCAAGGTCATTGGACGTGAGGGTTATCTTGTTGTCGGCGGCTTTGATAAGAATACCTTCAAGAGCAGGTATTGTCGTTTTAGTGGAGACTGCCCTTTGTATAACACTGACAGCGTCCGAAAAGTTCTTTTTGCCGCATGAGAATTTCATCTAATTACACGTCCTTTCTATAAAGAAAAAGAAATAAAAATATTAAAAAGTAGTAGTTATAGAGGCTGTTGATTTGTTGAAAGAGTGATGAAAAACCGTTTTGCTTCAATGCTTTGAAGGTGTTTTTTATGTGTTGAGAGGGTGTCAAATCTATAAAAGTTATTGACAAAGGATTCACACTGGCTGTTGACAAAGTTAAAAAGTGTTAAGTTGAAGTTGATAAAAAGTAAATAAATCTGTTGAAATGAAAATTTTGAGAAAGGTGGGTTGTTAAGAATGTTAAAAGGTGTGTTGTTGAAAAGTCTTAACTAGCTTGAATATTTTTAATAATGTCCTCAATTGTAGCCTTAAGGCGGGCATTAGATTTCATATCTTTTTCAACTTTCTGAATGGCGTAAACAACAGTTGCGTGGTCACGGTGACCGAATTCATCGCCGATATTGGTTGTGGAAAGCTGTGTTATCTCACGCACTATGTACATAGCGATCTGCCTTGCCGAAGAGATATTGCCGGAGCGCATTTTGCCCCTGATGTCGGCCGGAGATACGTTGTAGGTTCTCGCAACCTCGTCTATGATGCGCTGAACCGTTACAGGAACCGGCTGATTGTCATTCAGGATGTCTTTAATAGCCTCCTGAGCTGTAGCCACTGAGGGGGCAAGGCCGTTTAAAAGGTTATAGGCCTTAATTTTCTTGACAGCGCCCTCGAGCTGGCGGATATTGTTTTTGAGCCTGTTGGCTATAAATTCAGATACCTCGTCCGGCAGTTTTATGCCGAGAAGCTCCGCTTTACGCTTTATAATGGCGAGCCTTGTTTCAAAATCAGGCGGCTGAACGTCCGCGAGCAGTCCCCATTCGAAGCGGGTTCTCAGTCTGTCCTCGAGGGTTTGAATTTCCTTTGGAGGACGGTCCGAGGTAAGGACAATTTGTTTGTGAGCCTCATAAAGTGAGTTAAAGGTGTGGAAGAATTCCTCCTGTGTAGACTCTTTACCAGCTACGAACTGGATATCGTCTACAAGGAGTACGCTGGACTGGCGGTATTTGTTGCGAAACTGCATCTGATTGTTCTGACGAATGGATTCAACCAGCTCGTTTGTAAAATCCTCGCCTTTAATATAAACAATATTCATTTCAGGGTGATTCTTTTTGATCTCATGCTGGATGGCGTGGAGCAAGTGGGTTTTTCCTAGGCCTGAGCCGCCGTAAATAAACAGCGGGTTATAGGCCTTGGCGGGGTTTGACGCAACAGCAAGGGACGCAGCATGAGCAAATTTATTGGAACTGCCTACTATGAACGTGTCAAAGGTATATTCATACTCAGCATCTGCATACGTCTGTTCAATATCTTTGCTGCTGGGCTGGCCGGGCTTACTAACAGCGTCAGGCTTGTCCTCTTCGGTGAGAATGGTTATTTTCACAGGAAAACCAAGAGTCTCTTTAAAACCGTCTTTAAGATAATCCAAATAACGGCTCATAATAATTTGCCGCTGAAAGTCTGAACGGACAAATAATATAGCCTCGTCATTTTTTAATTCCATCGGTTCTATGGAATTTATCCAAGTATTCATTGCAGTATTGCTTATAAGTTTTGAACAATAACTGCAAACGCCCGACCATACTTCCGAAAAGGACTGCATGCTCTTAAACCTCCGAACATTTAATTTGTTTTATACATTGTTAAAAACTCTGTTGAAAATGTTGAAAACTTGTTCAAAGCATGGGGAAATGCTGTTAATACATATTTGTTGATATAAAAAAAACAGAAAATTCGTCAAAAAAAACACCGCACCCGGATATTAGGCTGCAGGATTCAACAGAAGAAAAAGATAACTTTGAGTTAAATGCTTAATTAATTGTACGAAATGTTAATGAAGTGAAGAGAAAAATAAATAATTTGAGCATAGTAGGGCAGTATCTTAGATACACAATAATATAATATCACAATTAAATTTTTATATCAACAGAATTCAACAGGCATAGTTTATTCTTATATAAAATATTAAGTATAAATGAGCGTGAAAATGAAAATAAATATATAGGAAAAAATATGTTTAAAGACTAAAAAATCCAAGCCGTTAATAAGTTCAAATGTATTATCGGCTTGGAAAAAGTAAAATTGAGATGAGATATGTTTTTTCCCGGGGTAAAGGCTTATCATTAATCACCGGATATGATTCAAAATATTGTTGACACAGATAAAATAGTTATTATATAATATTTGAGTAATATGTCTATCTGTCAATTACTCATTTTTTAACATTATTTTTATTTCTTTTATTCGGGATGTAATTGACAATCGCTTCACAAAGGGGGTTTTCGGATTGAAAAGAACATACCAACCTAAAAAGATTCATAGAAAAAGAGAACACGGTTTCCGCAAAAGAATGGCCACGAGAAACGGACGTAAGGTTCTTGCACGCCGCAGGGCCAAGGGTAGGAAACGTTTAACCTACTGATTCTAAGGCCACTGAAAGTGGTCTTTTTGTTTACCGGTGAGCAAAAAGTGTTTGAAATCTTCATCGTAAAACGGTGGAGGTTTCAAACATTATGAATCAGCAATGGAGGAAATTATTAATACGGTTTCTATAAAGAATGATTACGAGTTCAAGCGGATTTATAAAAAGGGACGTTCATTTGTTAACGCTTCATTAGTTGTATATATATTAAAGAATAACCTGCCATATAATCGTGTTGGCATAACGACTTCCCGAAAAATCGGAAACGCTGTCCGCCGAAACAGGGCGCGGCGCGTAATAAGGGAAGCTTACCGGCAAATAGAAAATGAGTTGTCTTTGGGATACGATTTCATTTTTGTGGCGCGGACACGCACCTGTACGATAAAGATGCAGCATTTGGCCAGCATTATGAGAGACATAATGTGTTCCGCAGATGTGATTAAAAAATAATTGCTTTGATTTATGAAGAAAATAATAATTTTACTTATAAATTTATATAAAAAATATATTTCACCGTTTACACCGCCCCATTGCAGATATTATCCGACTTGTTCGTCATATGCGGTTGAGGCAATTTCGAGATTTGGAGTGTTAAGGGGCGGAATTCTCGCAGTAAAGAGAATATTAAGATGCAATAGGTTTTTTAAAGGCGGTTTTGACCCCGTTCCGCAAACCTATCCCTCGAAAAGATTCAGGTGAAATGTCCGAAATCACGGAGGAAATTAAATGAATATATTTTCTGCATTAATAAATGCTTTTAATGCAATCATATGCTACCCTCTTGGTGCAATCCTAAAACTTTTCTTCACATTCATCCCCAATTACGCGGTATTGCTTATCCTGTTTACTATATTGACCCGTATAGCACTTTTCCCGCTGGCTGTTAAGCAGCAGAAATCTTCGGCCGAGATGCTGAGAATGAGGCCGAAGATGGAAAGATTGCAGAAAAAGTATGCAAAAGACAGGCAAAAACTTCAGGAAGAGATGTCAAAGCTGTATCAGGAGGAAGGCTATAACCCTCTTGCAGGCTGTCTTCCTGCGCTGGTCCAGATCCCTATCCTGTACGGTTTGTATAATGTTGTATATAACCCGCTGACATATATAATGTGGTATCCGCAGAGTGTTGTTGACAAAATGAAAGGCATTTTAATGCCATTTATTACCAAAGACTTTGGCAGCAACATTCACTCCACAGACCCCAAAATCCAGATTTATATGGCCAAGGAAATGGGAAGACATATGGACAAGCTCGGTTTCCTTGGCAATGCTAAATCAATTGATTTTAATTTCTTAGGCATTGACCTTTCTGAAAATCCAAAGTTTGCGCTGACAGCGCTTGTTGCAATTCCAATCCTGTGCTATATAACGCAGGCGCTTTCGTCTTGGCTGAGTTTCAAAATGACAAGTAAAATGCAAGAGGGCCAGCCGGGCAGCAGCATGAATAAATTTATCTTTCCGTTTGTGTTGCCTATCTGGTCCGCATGGCTGTCAACTTTGATGCCGGCTGCTGTAGGTTTCTACTGGGTTATCACAAACCTTTTCATTATAATTCAAGTATTGATACTTCAAAAATTCTACAGCCTTGACAAACTCGTCAAACAGTCGGAAATTAGAGCTGAGCAGCGGCGACAGGCCATTGCGAACGGAACATTAAAGCTAACCCGTTGGCAGAAGATGGCCCAGAAGGCCTTAGAAATGCAGAAAATGCAGGCGGCTGAAGCAAACAATTCAAAGCCTCAACCGGCGCAGAAAAAGGATGAAGAACAGCCCAAGCAGCAGGTGAAACTTAATTCCAAGGGTCAGAAGAGCAGAAGCCAAATAAAAGAAGAGCAGAGAAGACGTTTGGCTAAATCGAGACAGATGAGAGAAGAGCAAAAATAACGCAAGTGGTCAATTTCTGAAAGTGAAGACGTGGTTTGATCTTCACTTTAAATATCGGGGGTGCCATAATTGAAACGTGAAGTCGTTGCCACCGGAAAAACGGTAGAAGAAGCAATACAATCAGCTTGTAAAATGCTTAACGCTGACAGGGATAATGTTGATGTAGAAATTCTTGAATTGCCGTCAAAAAGGCTGCTCGGACTGCTTGGAGCTTCTGATGCAAAGGTAAAGGTAACTGTCAAGGAAACAGTTGAAGAGAGAGCTAAGAACTATCTCATGGAGATTCTCAGTAAAATGAATCTTCCTAACGTGACAATAGAAACAAAGGAAACTGACGGTGGTATTCTTTTTGATCTCAAAGGTGAAGGGCTTGGCGTAATAATTGGACACAGGGGAGAAACCCTGGACGCTATACAGTATCTAACCTCGCTCGTCGCTAACCGCGGAGAAGATGAATATAAGAGAATTACCATCGACACAGGCAATTACCGTGAGAAAAGAGAAAAAACGCTAACTTCACTGGCACGCCGCATCGCCCAGAATGCGGTTAAAACCCGACGCAGTACAACACTTGAACCAATGAATCCATACGAAAGACGTATTATCCATACGGCTGTTCAGGAGGTTAAAGGGGCAGCGTCATGGTCTATCGGCGAGGATCCGAACAGACGTGTAGTAATAGGAACTGAAGGCGGCCAAAAGAATTGGAGAGGCCCGCGTCAACACTGATAATTATATCGCAACGTGCTATAATATACTTATTAAAAATCCGGGGGCTTGAAACCCCCGGATTTGTGTTAGATTTAAGGGGATAAAAATGAGCGAAACAATAGCCGCAATATCAACAGCACTTTATCCAGCCGGAATTGGTGTCGTCAGGTTATCGGGAGATGACGCCTTTTTGATTGCGGATAAGATTTGGCGGTCCAACAGCGGAAAAAAATTAATGGATATGCCGGCAAACACAGCCGCTGTCGGGATTGTTCATGACGAGGAAACGGATATCGACGAATGTGTTGCACTGGTTTTCAAAGAGCCACACAGCTTTACCGGCGAAAATGTCGTTGAACTGTCATGCCACGGCGGCGTTTATATATTAAGACGGGTTTTGGAAGCGGCGATAAAATCTGGTGCAAGACCGGCCGGGCCCGGCGAATTTACCAAAAGGGCCTTCCTTAATGGGAAAATGGATTTGACAGAAGCGGAAGCAGTGATGGATCTTATCAGTGCTCAGGGAGAGACCGCGGCACGGGCTGCGCTTTCACAGCACAAGGGTGCACTTTTCAAGGAAATCGAAAAGGTGAAGAAGAACCTCATAGAATTGTCCGCGGATATCACTGCTTGGGTAGATTTTCCCGATGAGGACGTGCCATCTCTCGAACCCAAGACACTTATAAACACACTAAGTGACGTAAAAAACGAGCTTGAAAAGCTGCGTGATAACTACAGCCGCGGAAGGATCATCAAAGAGGGCGTTGAAACAGTAATCATAGGGCGGCCGAATGTAGGGAAGTCAACGCTGATGAACGCCATATCCGGTTATGAAAAAAGTATAGTGACGGAGATTCCCGGAACAACCAGAGATGTTGTAGAGGACAGCGTTGCTTTTGCCGGTGTCGTTTTGAAGCTGTGGGATACGGCGGGAATTAGGGAAACCGATGATCCGGTTGAAAGTATCGGAGTCAAACGGGCTAAAGAAAAATTGGATGATGCCCAGTTAATACTCGCGGTTTTTGACGGCTCAAAGGAACTGACAGATGATGATAAAAAAATCATTGAGCAAACATCAGGCAGGCATGTAATCGCTGTTGTAAACAAGTGTGATCTGCCCTTAAAAATTGACAAATCGTATATAGAGAATAGAATTAAACCCATAGTTTATATTTCAGCGGGAAAACAAGAGGGAATAGAAAATCTCGAAGAAAAAATAAAAGAGATTATCGGGACTTCATCATTTGATCCAAGCGCCGCATATCTTGCAAACCTGCGGCAGTTGGAGTGCGTCAAGCGGGCAGATGAAGCAATCAATATGGCTATTGATACGGTGGAAAAAGGTTTTACCCTTGATGCTGTCACCGTTTTCATCGACGACGCGTTAAACGCCATATTTGAGCTTACCGGAGAAAGGGCATCTGATTCAGTTATCGACAGGGTTTTCAGCAAATTCTGTATAGGAAAATAAAGATTATACAAATAGTATTAATAAATCTACAGTAAACGAACAGCAATGCGTTAAACCGGAAGGAACGTGGAACAGTGGAATATTATGCTGGAAGTTACGACGTCGCCGTCATAGGCGCGGGACACGCTGGCATTGAAGCGGCGCTTGCGGCGGCGAGACTGAACTGCAAAACAATAATATTTACAATGAATCTTGACGCTATTGGCAATATGCCCTGCAACCCGTCAATAGGGGGGACAGGCAAAGGGCATTTAGTCAGAGAAATTGACGCATTAGGCGGCGAGATGGGAAAGGCTGCGGACAAAACCTGTATTCAAAGCCGCATGCTCAACCGAGGAAAAGGCCCCGCCGTCCATTCCCTCAGGGTTCAGAGCGACAGAAGAAAATACCATGATTATATGAAACATACGCTGGAGACTCAGAAGGGTCTCGATTTAAAGCAGGCAGAAATTGTCGAAATCAGAGCGAAAGACGGCAAGGTGAGTCAAATTGTCACACGGCTGGGCGCGGTTTATGATGTAAAGGCAGTGGTAATAGCCACCGGCACATACCTTGAGGGGCGTATTCATATCGGCGAAGTAAATTATGAGGGAGGGCCAGACGGCATGTTTGCCGCAAAGGGCCTTTCAGATTCCCTTCGGGCGCTGGGGCTGGAACTGATGCGGTTTAAGACCGGAACGCCACCAAGGGTAAACAAAAACAGCGTAGATTTCTCCTGCCTTGAAGAACAGCCCGGGGATGAACCGATTGTACCGTTCTCTTTTGATACGGACGAAAAGCTGACAAACAAGGTCGTCTGCCACATAGCCTATACAAATGAGGAAACCCATAGAATTATAAGAGAAAATCTCCACAGGTCGCCGATTTACGGCGGGCGCATAGAAGGTATCGGGCCAAGATACTGCCCGAGCATTGAGGACAAAGTCGTGCGTTTTTCTGATAAAAAAAGACATCAATTTTTCATTGAACCGATGGGGCTTGATACGGACGAGATGTATCTGCAGGGGCTTTCGTCTTCGCTGCCTGAGGAGGTGCAGGAAAAATTTCTGCACACAATCCGCGGTTTTGAAAACCTGAAGATTATGAGAACCGCTTATGCGATAGAATATGACTGCATTAATCCCCTTGAACTCAAGCCAACGCTGGAAACTAAAAAGATTTCTGGACTTTATGGGGCTGGGCAGTTTAACGGAACCTCTGGATATGAGGAGGCGGCGGCCCAGGGGCTTGTCGCCGGTATCAACGCAGCACTGAAGGTATTGGGGCGCGAGCCGCTGGTACTCACCAGGGCAAATTCATATATAGGGACACTTATCGACGATCTGGTTACAAAAGGTACAAAAGAACCATACCGCATGATGACTTCGCGCTCGGAATACAGGCTTGTGTTAAGGCAAGATAATGCCGACGCGAGGCTGACGCCGATAGGGCATGAAATAGGGCTTATCTCAGAGGAGCGTTATGCCCGTTTTCTCAAAAAGCAGAAGATGATTGAAGAGGAGAGGGCAAGGGTTGAGAATGTCACCATTCCCCCTTCTGATGAGCTCAACGCCTTGCTGGTAAAAAAGGGGACGGCGCCGGTTAAAACAGGAATAAAGATTTCAGAGCTACTGAAGCGTCCGCAGATTTCCTATGAAGACCTTGCGCCTTTTGATGTAGACAGGAAGCCGCTGCCGCAGGCAGTAACTGAACAGGTTGAGATTTCTATTAAATATGAAGGCTATATAAAACGCGAGATGGCCAAGATAAACGAGATGAAGAGACTGGAGCAAAAGAAGCTGCCGAAAGATATAGATTATTCAAAAGTAAAAGGACTCCGCATAGAGGCCCAGGAGAAGCTTAACAAGGTTCGCCCAGAGAACATCGGGCAGGCTTCAAGGATATCAGGGGTAAACCCAGCGGATATTTCAGTATTGTTAATATATCTTGAACAGAACAAGTAATTGTTTCACATGAAACAAGGAGGCCGGACATTGGATATTTTAAAAGAAAAACTAATCTCGGGCGCGAAGGCGCTGGGGATTGAGCTTGATGAGGCAGCGCTTCAAAAGTTTGAGGCCTTTACCGGTGAGCTGCTGGAATGGAATAAGGTTATGAACCTGACGGCAATTACTGAACCGGAACAGATAGCGGTTAAACATTATGTGGACAGCCTTTCTCTTTTAAAATACGCGGATATAAAAAAAGACGCAAAAATAGCTGACGTTGGCTGCGGCGCCGGTTTTCCCGGTGTACCTGTAAAGATTGTACGGGAAGATATCTCACTTTATTGCATAGACAGCCTCGGAAAGAGAATTAAATTTCTTGAAAACGTAAAAGAAAAGCTGAATTTTCAGCAGTTCGAGTGTCTGCACTCAAGGGCGGAAGACGCAGGCAGACAGCCTCAATTGCGTGGAAGTTTCGATTATGTTTTTGCCAGAGCTGTCGCGAAACTGCGTGTTCTCGCAGAATACTGCATACCACTCCTTAAAACGGGAGGAGCGTTTATCGCCATGAAAGCAGGCGATGTAGAAGAGGAAATCAGCGAAGCGAAAAACGCAATAAAAACGCTGGGGGGAAAGATTGAGTCTGTAAGCGAATATACACTGCCCGGCACGGATATCGCCCGCACAATAATTGTAATAAGCAAGATTGCTGATACGCCGGCGAAATATCCGCGGCCGTCTGCAAAGATAGCGAAAGCCCCGTTGTGACGGAAAAGTTTTAAACAGAAAGATAAAAACATGTTGAAAACCTTAAAAGTCTTCGCGTCGAAAAAGAAAAGAATTAGTCGTACGAAAAAACTGGAAAAATTATCCTGTTTGTGATATTATAGAAGCATAGATTAAAATGCAGGACGTCACAAATGGGGTGCTTATATGAGTTGGCTGAATAAAGACAGGAAAATGAGCAGTTGCCGCGTTATTCAGGTATCTGTTGCTTCGATACTGCCTAACCCTCAGCAGCCGCGGCATACCTTTGATACCGACTCGCTGTTGTCTTTGGCGCAAAGTATCAGGCGCAACGGGATACTACAGCCCCTGACAGTTCGTGAGAAAGAAAACGGCGAGTACGAACTTGTTGCAGGTGAACGCAGGTTAAGGGCCGCGATTATGGCCGGTTATACATCCGTTCCTTGTATCGCTGTCAATCTCGACGACACTCAGTCTGCGGTAATGAGCCTTATTGAAAACCTGCAGCGGGAGGATCTAAACTTTTTTGATGAGGCGGCTGGCATAGCAGCGCTTATAGAGCAGTGCGGGCTGACACAAGAGGAAGTGGCAGACAGGCTCGGAAAGGCCCAGTCCACAATAGCAAATAAGCTGCGGCTTCTACGGCTAAGCAGCTCGGAACAGGAAACGATTATGAGGCTCGGGCTTACAGAGAGGCACGCGCGAGCACTTTTGAAACTAAACTCGCAGCAGCGCGAGATCGCCCTTTCTGAGATAGAAAAGCATAACTATAATGTAGAGGAAACCGAAAGACTGGTTGAAGCCATTAAAAATCCCCGTGAGCCTGTCAATGAAGGAAAACGGCTGTCGGTTATAAAAGACATACGGATATTCTTTAATACTATCAATAACGCGATTGACCTTATGAGGCGTTCTGGCATAAACGCTGTTGCGAAGAAGCAGGAATTCGACGATTATTATGAATATACGGTGAGAATCCCCAAAACAGAAAAACAGCTTGAAAAGCTTGCGTAATAATACAGCAAAAGCGGCCGCTTAATTTTAAGCGGCCGCTTTTGTTTCACATGAAACATTTATATCTGGATTGAGTCCTATTAATTTATAAATTGTCTAATTATGAAGGGTTTTCCTTTAAATAATCCGCATGTTGTGCTATAATCAAAATATAGTACAAAAAATGCGGGAGGACTGAAATTGGGCAAGGTCATTGCAATCGCGAACCAAAAGGGCGGCGTCGGGAAAACCACGACTTCAGTTAATCTATGTGCCGCACTTGGTGAGAACAATAAAAAGACACTCCTTGT
>Ga0134101_1001485_pt1 | contig 18157 bp, 20 predicted proteins | sample 12_3_2metaG_FD_94446 | JGI IMG/M metagenome (GOLD analysis project Ga0134101, IMG submission 94446) | Switchgrass degrading microbial communities from high solid loading bioreactors in New Hampshire, USA - 12_48_3.3_201_A2 metaG | ecosystem: Engineered > Bioreactor > Semi-continuous > Anaerobic...
ATAACATCATGAAAGTAGTTCTCTCCGGTAGGTGTACCGGATGCAGTGCATGCAATGATTGCGAGCATATCACATTCAGTCTGAATGAACAGGGCTTTTACGCACCAACCGTTGATGAAAATTGTAATGAATGCGGTAAATGTATAGATAAGTGTATTTACTCTGATCAATACGAAGAAGATACCGATGAATAACGAAGGGCTGCGGCAACGCAGCCCTTTTGTTATGCCATTTTATCAAATGTTATGACCACCTTGAACAAATCCCCGTCGATAGACAGCTCGAATTTGCCTTTTTGCAGTTCGGTCAGGCTTTTTGCAATCGACAACCCCAGTCCGCTGCCCTCGGTCGAGCGCGAGCTGTCCCCGCGGACAAAGCGTTCGGTAAGCTCGTCGCTCGAGATATTTAATGGGTATTTTGAGATGTTTTTAAAGGCGATTTGCACCTTTCCGTCCGTTTCGACAACCGAAAGGTAAACCCTTGTAGCCGGCAGGGAATATTTGCAGATATTGCTCAGCAGATTGTCAAACACCCGCCATAAGAGCCTGCCGTCGCAGAAAACCGGCGTTTCGTGATCCGGTAGGGTTACGATAGGTTCAAGAGAAACAGCCTTCAAACGCTCGTCATATTCCGCCACAGCTTGCGAGAGCAACTCTTTGATGTCGGTGCGGGCAGGGGAAACGTTGATGCTGCCGGATGAAGCCTTTGACGCCTCCACCAGGTCCTCCGTCATTTTCTTCAGCCGGGCGGATTGTCTGTCTATCACCGCAAGGTACTCTTTTGCGGTTTCGTTCTCGATGTTCTCTTTTTTAAGCAGGTCGACATAGTTAATAATCGACGTGAGCGGCGTTTTGATATCGTGCGAAACATTCGTAATCAGCTCAGTTTTCGTGCGTTCGCTCTTAATCCGCTCCTCAACCGCTTTGGAGATTCCGGCGCTGATGTTGTTCAGGTTTTCGCCGTGCTTTTTGAGATCCCACAGCATTTTGCTTGTATCAATTCTGTAGCTGATATCCCCGTTCGCGATTCTCTCTCCGCCTTCCTTCAGCTTGCGCAAATGCAGCGTAAGATAGCAGATAAAGCTGCAAAGAAGAACTTTTTCTATCCCCCAAAGAAAGAACAAACCGCCGGAACCATTCGAGATAATCATGAACGCCGTCAAAATCAGCTCAAACAGCGTAATCACGCCGAAAATCAGCAGTACCTTAAATAAAACATTCAGATTGCGGAAAACAAACAGGAAAGCGCTTAAAAACTTCTTGAACACCCTATAGATAAATAAGCAGACTATATATATGACGGTGTTTTTCAGCAAAGTTTTCGCCTTCAACCTTGCCGCAAAAGACATGCAGTAAACTATGAGCGATAGAGCACATAAAAACGTAACCGGAATGACAATCAAAAAGAAGTTGGAAGCTAAGTCCACGTTCGCAACAATCGCCGTACCGTAAACGAGCACGCAACCTGCCGCGGCTGTGAAAATATCAAACGGAATTTTATCCATACCGTACAGCGAAACGCCCTCGATGCCCTTTCGGTACCCCGCGGCGCACATCAGAAAAATAAAAAGCAGTACAGAAAAGATTCCGCTAAAAGTAACAAAAACAATAAGAATACTGCTGCCTAACGAATGGATGATGTCAAATATAATTTTTAGCTGATAGAATTCGTCACATTCGGTCAGATTCGCGCGTACCGAAACGGTTACAATATAACCTCTCGATTTATCATCATAGTAATAATCGTCTTTGAAACCGTAGTTGGGTTCGTCATAATTGGATAAAACGATGTTTCCGTCAGAATCCTTAACTGTAAACGAAACATTGCAGTTGTCAGAACTATAGATATCTTTTTGAATATCCTCTAAAATAAACGGTTTTGAACTGGAATTTGCATACTGATATTTCATAAAAGAGCCGAAAATCCGAGCGGCATAATCGTTTGCCTGATTCTTGCACAGCTTGGATTCAAAAAAGGTAATATTGCTGTTATAAAACATATTGTTGTCTACAAGGATTGCGATACCCAGCACGGACAAAAAGAATACGGTCAAAAAAACGGCAAAAAGAATAACCGCTGTTATTTTAAAAGCAAAACTATGTTTAAATTTATTCATTGTCAACACCCTTTACAATTTTGTAGCCCTGACCCCATACGACTTTGAGATATCTCGGCTCGGCTGGGTTAATCTCCAGCTTTTCCCGCAGGTGCCGGATATGAACCGCGACCGTGTTCTCGCAGCCGAGCGGATTGTCGCCCCAAACCTTTGTGTAAATCTCGGCAGAGGAAAATACCTTACCCGGGTTCTGCATCAAGAGTTTTAGAATTTCATATTCGGTAGGGGTTAAGCTGACAGGCTCGCCGTCTACCGTAACCGTTTTGGTTTCGTCGTCCAGCGCGATGTTTCCGATTTTAAGCGCCGTCGGCTTTATCACCGCGCTGCCCAGCTTGGTATAGCGCCGAAGCTGGGACTTCACTCGCGCCAACACTTCGACCGGATTAAAAGGTTTGGTTATGTAATCGTCTGCTCCGATATTCAGTCCGAGTATTTTGTCGCTGTCCTCGCTTTTCGCGGTAAGCAGAATAATCGGGACATTGCTGAACTCGCGAAGTTTTGTCATCGCCGTAATTCCGTCCATGACTGGCATCATAATGTCCATCAGAACTAAATGAATTTCATTCTCTTTTACGATTTGCACAGCTTCCATGCCGTTGTACGCTTCAAAAGTCCGGTAATCCTCGCTTGAAAGGTATATCTTCAAAGCCGATACAATGTCCTTTTCGTCGTCGCAGATCAAAACATTACACATAATCAACCCTCCGGTAATAAAATACCATAAACTCCTTTAAAATCCAATACGCTATTGTCTTAAGAATTTCTTAAAACAAAAAAGAGTCGGTTTTCAAACCGGCTCTGAAATGGTTTTTTCTTATTTTTCTTTGCTCTTAAAGAGCAATGACCACAAAAGCGCAAAGGCCAAAGATGCGGTAATGCCCGCGGAGGTCGCCTTTAATCCTCCGGTCAGCGCGCCGAGCAGCCCCTGTTCGTCGACCGCTTTTTCAACGCCTTTCGCTAAAAGATAGCCAAAACCCGTCAGGGGCACCGTCGCGCCGGATTTTCCGAACTTCACAATCGGCTCGTACACCTGCAAGGCAGTCAGGATAACGCCCATAACGACATAGCCGACCAGAATCCGCGCGGGCGTCACCTTGGTTTTATCGATAAATATCTGGGCGATTACGCACAAAATGCCGCCGACTAAAAAACTGTACAGGAAACTGTTCAAATCCATCAGACCAACTCCTTCGTTACTCCTTGCAGATATGAATCAGATGCGCGATCGACGGAATGCTCTCGTTCTGCAGCGCGCTTTTTTTGTTCAGGAGCGCGCCGGTGGCGATCAGGAGCACGCGTTTTAGCTCGTTGTTCTGCATCCGCTTGAAGAAATGACCGCCGAAAACCGTCGCCATGCAGGCGCAGCCCGACGCGCCCGCGTGCATGTCCTGTTTTTCGATGTCGTAGATCAGCATTCCGCAATCGACGTATATGTCGCCGAGCGTGTATCCGCATCGCTTGAGCAGCTCGATGGAAATCTCGTGCCCTTCCTTGCCGAGATCGCCGGTCGCGATCAGGTCAAAATCCTGCGGTTTAAGGGAACTTTCGTTAAAATAGCGCAGAATCGTGTCCACCGCGGCGGTCGCCATCGCCGCGCCCATGTTGTTTGCGTCTTTGACGCCGTTATCAACGATTTTTCCGATAACGGCTTCCTTTACGCGGAACGGCGTCGGTTCGTTCTGAAACAGGTACGCGCCGCAGCCGGTTACCGTATGCTGGGCGGTCGGCGTCCGCTGACTGCCGTATTCCAGCGGGAAACGGTACTGGCGTTCCGCGGAGCAGAAATGCGAAGAAGCCATCACCGCCGCGTTTTTCACGAGTCCGCCGTTGATAAATGCGGACGCTACGATCGAACCTTCTATAATCGTCGAGCAGGCGCCGTATAACCCGAGAAACGGTATATGCGTCTTTGTGACCGCGAAACTGGTCGCGATGCATTGGTTCAACAGGTCGCCGCCCATCAGCAAATCTATATCCTCCGGACGCTTTCCGGATTTGCCGAGCAGAATGTTCAGCGTCCGTCTTGCCATTTCGCTTTCGGCTTTCTCAAACGTGTCCGTGCCGAAATACGGGTCCTCTTCAATCGCGTCAAAATACGAAGCGAGCGGACCCTCCGATTCTTTTTTTCCGACCAGAGAGGCCGTCTGCGCAAGATAAACGCTGCTGAAATGAAGAATACTGTTTTTCAACGCGTACCACCTTATTTCATGATAAAAAAGTAAATGATTCCGTAAATAATCGAGGCGACAGTGCCGTAAACTATAACGGGACCGGCGATGACGAACATCTGGGAAGCGACGCCCATTACGAAGCCTTCGCTTTTCGCGTCGATCGCGGGGGAGGTAACGGCGTTGGAAAAGCCTGTGATGGGAACCAGCGTGCCCGCTCCGGCGTGCTTGGCGATTTTGTCAAACCAGCCGATGCCGGTGAACAGGCCCGCAAGGAATATCAGTGTGACCGATTCTAATGTTTTCGCGGTTTCTTCTGCGACGCCGATATAGAGGTACAGCTCTAAAAAACCCTGTCCGATCGCGCAGATAAGCCCGCCTATCAGAAAAGCTTTGATGCAATTGACGACCGTGTTCGATCGTTTAGCCCGCTTTTCCGTGTAAGCAAGATACTCTTTTTTATTCACGCTGGATTTTCCTTTCGTTCATTTCTGTGTTTTATGAATATTCTTGTCATAAAATTGAATTTTATACCAAGACTATTGACAAGAGGATGATATTGAATATAATTAAATGTAAATGTTATAAATTTACTGTAAATACCGCATAAATACTGATTTCCCGGCGAAATTGTCCGTTGCGTTAGCAATCGCATTCAGTATTTGAGTTTATTTGAAAGGATTGGTAAAGTGAATAAGTTCTATCCTCCGGAAAGGTACGACAAGCCGGACAGTTTCAGATCCTTAATTAAAAAAAGCGCAGAGAAATACGGTAATAAACCCTATTTAAAATATATAAAAAAGACTGGTGATGTCGGAGAGGTATCATTTGTACAGTTCTACAACGACGTAAAATCGCTTGGAACTGCTTTCTTCGGCTTAAAGCTGGCGGGGAAGAGGGTTGCCATTCTTGGCGAAAGCCGGCCCGAATGGGTTACCGCTTACATGGCGGCGCTCTGCACCGGCAGCGTTGTCGTTCCTCTTGACAAGGAGCTGCTTGCGGACCAGATTCGGAACTTCATCGAGCTCGCGGAAGCAGACGCGCTTTTCTATTCCGAGGCATTTGCCGATTCCGTAAAATCCATGTCGGAAACGCTTCCGGGCGTGCAGTATTTTATCTGCTTCGACAACGTATGCGATTGCGAAAACGAAAGGTTTAAATCCTACAAGGACGTGCTCGCATACGGCGAAAAACTGCTTACCGAGGGAAATACCGACTATGAGAGAGCAAGGGTAGATACCTCGAAGATGAGCGCGATTATTTTTACCTCCGGCACAACCGGAACCAGCAAGGGCGTCATGCTTTCGCAGGACAATCTGCTGTACTGCATGCATGCTTCGGCAAATATGGTAAATTTCAGCGACAAGGACGTGCTTTTCTCGGTTCTTCCGCTGCATCATACGTATGAGATGAGCTGCGGAATTCTCACGCCGTTGATGCTGGGAATTACCGTATGCTTCAACAACAGCCTGAAGTATTTCATGAAGAACGTCAATATCTTCAAGCCCACCGGCATGGTTCTTGTTCCCTTGTTCGTCACCACCATCTACAAAAAGATCATGGAGGAAATCCAAAAGAAGAACAAGGAAAAACTGTTCAAAGGCGCGGTTGCCGTCACAAAGAACCTGCGCAGGGTCGGTCTTGACGTTCGGAGCATCGCCTTCGCCGAAATCAGAAAAGCGCTCGGCGGCAATTTGAAAAAAATCATCTGCGGCGGCGCGGCGCTGGACCCGGATTACGTCGACAGATTTGACGAGTTCGGCATCAACATTTCCGTCGGTTACGGCATCACCGAGTGTTCGCCGCTGGTTTCCGTCAATCCCTATTTCCGTCGCAAGAGAGGTTCTGTCGGAATCCCGGTAAAGAATTCTATTGTTAAAATTATCATCGAGGACGAGAACGATAACGAAATCGACGCCGAAACGGGCGAAATCGGCGAGATCTGCGTAAAAGGACCTCAGGTTATGCTTGGCTACTACAAGAACCCTGAAGCGACGGCCGCTACCTTTACGCAGGAAGGCTTCTTCAAAACCGGCGACTACGGTTATATCGACGAGGAAGGTTATTTGTATATAACCGGCAGAAAAAAGAATATCATCGTATTGCCGAACGGAAAGAACGTTTATCCGGAAGAAATCGAAGAATACCTCTACAAGCTGGACGTTATCAGCGAATGCGTTGTCGTCGGCAGAGAGAGCAGCACCGGCGAAGTCGTGCTCACCGCGATCATTTATCCCGATTACAGCAAGTTTGAAGGTTGTGATCAGAATGAAATTATCGAAAGGATGAAAGCCGAAGTTCTCAAGGTCAACAAACAGCTTCCGATATTCAAGCAAATCCGGAATATCGAGCTGAAAAAGAGCGAGTTTGAAAAGACTTCTTCCAAAAAAATCATACGTCATAAAGTTTAATATAAAACATTTAGGTTAAGAGGTATACAGTATGTTTGAAAAGCTAAAAAATGTACTTGTTGAGGAAATGAGCATTAATCCCGACGATATTACGCCGGACGCGGAACTGATTAACGATTTAGGCTTCAACTCGCTGGAGCTTGCCGATTTAATCGTTCTGTGCGAGGAAAAATTCGACGTCGTTTTCGATGAAAAAGATCTTCCGAGTTTGGTTACCGTTGGCGATGTCGCCAATTACATTGAACTTAATTCTTAAAAAATATAAAAAAAGCCCGCTTGAAATCCCTGACAGCTTCAAGCGGTATTTTTTTATAGATTAAGACCTACTTTCCGACTAATTCCCGGTATCTGGAAAGCGCGTTCTGCACGACGACGTTCCAGGGAAGGGGAATGGTTTCCCTTGCTTTTTCGCCGACCTGCTTTGCGTAGGGAAGCGCGTCCACGATGCAGTCCGCAATGGATTTCGGCGTGTTCTCGCACAGAAAGCCGTTGTAGCCGTGCGTAATCCCCTCCGCGGAGCAGGAATCCTTTAGCAGGATGGAAGGGGTTCCGGCGGCGGCCGCTTCGCGCACCACCATCGGCGCGTTGTCGTAAGGGGAAGGGAAGACAAGCAAATCCGCGCGGGCATACAGGCTCATCAGCAGGTTTCGGTCCGTGATGTGTCCGGTAAAAATCACTTTTTTACGCAGACCAAGCTCTTTGGCAAGCTCCTTGATTTCTTCTTCGTCCGGACCCTTGCCGGCAAATATCATTTTAAAGTTCTGGTTTTCCGTAGCATAAATCTGTACGGCGTGCAGAATGTTGCGGATGTTTTTCTTCCAGTTCTGCTGCCCGACGAACAGGAACAGATGTTCTTCCTCGCTTATATTGTATTTTTCCGATACCGCTTTGATCGCTTCTTCGGTCGGATGCCAGAGGTTTGTTCCGTTCGGCATAACCCGTATCTCTTTTTTAAATCCGTATTCTCTCAAAACGTCGGCGGTGGCGTGATTCACCGCCCAAACCTCGTCGCAGGCGTTATAGAACTCAAGCACGTATTTTATGCAGGTATTTGAAATCAGCTTGCTTTTGGTTGCTTTGTAAAAGTCGTCGTAATACTTTGTATGAAAAGTTCCGACAAGCGGGATGTTTCGTTTTTTCGCGATCCGCATCGCCTCTCTGCCTGCGGAAAAAGGGCTGTGTGCGTGCAGAATATCAAAATCGATTTTCTTTATCTTTTTACGGAAGGAAATATCAATCTGGGGAATGCCGGCGCGGTAAGTCGAACCGTTTAAACCAATGCTTAAATACTGAAACGTAGGGAATGAATGAACGGCAGTACAGTTCGGCGCTTTCGGCGCAACGTAATAACAGTGCTGATTCATTTTCGTCAGTTCTTCGGCATAGCTTTTTACAACCATACCGACGCCGTCCGTTTCCGGCGGAAATACGTCGCAGAATTCTCCGATAATCATAGTTGCAAACCCTTCCGTTTTATTAAACATATTCTGCTTCTATTTATATACACAATCATCGCTTTCTATAATTATATTATTATTAGTATCTTTTTACAATAATCAATTCTTATGGTATTCTTAATAAACAAAATATTTTGACATAATTTTATCCAATACAGGCGGTGCGGGTATGGATATTTGCGAATTAAAGCATAAATTAAGACAATTAAGGCGGCTGGAGCAGCGGATACGGTTCGGCGTTGAAATTCAACGAAAGGGAATCCTGATCTTCGAAAGCTTTTTTGATTTGGGAAATTCAAACTGCTGCGACGCGAAGTACGATTTGAAACGCTTATCCGAAATGAGCCGCGAAGAATACCGGAATGTGATGAACGAATATTGGACGTGCGTTTATAACGAACTGTTTAAAGATAAAGCCATTCGCGCAGCCGGAATTCTAAAATTTGATTTGCCGTACGACGCCGACGAGCAAACCATTAAGAAACGCTTTCGCGAACTGGCGAAACTGTATCATCCGGATGCCGGCGGAGATGCGGAGCAGTTTTTGGACCTGATGGATACATATAAAAGTCTGATGCGAAAGAAGAAATAAAAATGACCTGCTTTTTTTAGCAAGTCATTTCGTTTTTTAGATTCCCAAACGAGTAAGTGTATTTCGTTTTTTAGATTTCCGAACGAGCAGGGATATCTGGAAACAAGCGTCCGCGCGGCCCTATTATTCTAATTATACAAAATGCAAATTTTGTATAATAGAATAGGGGCGCCGAAAAGCGGATAACGCCTGCGAACCGGCTATTATCCGCGCGTCCGTCTAACAGTCTTTTCATAGGTTCTACTCGGCTTCCGAAACCGGCAAAAGTCCGCCGTAATCATACAGCGGTTCGCTTGACAGCGAATAAAGCTCCACGCCGTAGTTCCGGCAGAAATCCTTGATGTTCGCATATGCGCTAAACTGCTCGATATTTCCTGTGAACACCAGCAAATCCTTCGATACCTTTCCAGCGCAGCCGCCGATGAATCCGTTGCTGTAGCCGTTTAACTGTATGCCGCTTCCGTCCACATACAGACAATCAAACTTTAATTCCGATAGCTTTTTATAGATAGATTTGTCGCTTGTTATAAACGCGTTTTCCTGAACCAGCACGACCGAGCATTTCGCGTAGCCCTGCTTAAAAGACACGAACGAAAAGCTCGAAAGTTCTTCGATATTCTCGTACATGCCGACGTTAACAAAGCCGCAGAATATGGTTTTTTCGACAACAAAACTGTTAAAAATACAGTCCGCCGGATATTTGTTCCCGATATGGTGCTTCACTTCTGTTAACAAATTGTTCATATTTATATTTCCCGGGAAATAATCGTTGTCAAACTCCGCCATCCATTTTCCGGGCATATAGTTAAAAAGAAGAATATCCGGATGATACGCCAGCTCGGATTTTAAACGCCTGCTTTTTCCGAGCTTCACAGGCTCTACGCCCAGCAAAATTAGCTCATCACAGATATTCTGCGGCAAAATCGAAGAAACAAACATTTTATTTACTTTTCCTGACGGAAGATTGGGAGTGCAGTATTTCATAAGACTTATAAAAAACCTCTGGCATTAATTAGCATGTAAAAATGTGAATAATATGTAAATCGCGGTTTATATTAAGGTCTGAGGTGGATAAATATGCTTATTGCCTGTACGGAAAAATGCGTTCATCAGCAGGACGGTTTGTGCACAAAAACCGACTGCGCGCCCCAGACCGAATTTATCAGCGGAAACATTAGCTGTCCGCATTTTGAGCCGGTGAAAACCGACGCGATAAGCGTAAAAACTAAATCCCCAACAGTTTCAGAAGATCAAAAACGCTTCTGACCGGTATGAATTCAACGCCGGAATACTTCCCTTTGCACTTCCCAACCGCTTTGAACGGAAGCGCAATCTGCGTAAACCCAAGCCTTGCGGCCTCGTTGATTCTCTGCTCGATGCCGAACACGCTCCGGATTTCGCCTGACAAGCCTACCTCGCCGATGACCATCAGGTTTTCCGGAACCGGCGCGTCCTTGAGCGAGGAAATCAACGCAAGCGATGCCGCCGCGTCGCAGGAAGTGTCGTCGGCCTTCAAACCGCCCGCGACGTTGATATAGATGTCCTGCGTAGAGAACCGCAGACCCAGCCGCTTTTCCAAAACCGCCAACAGCAGCGAAAGGCGGTTGTAGTCGAAACCGGAAGCCATTCTGCGCGGCGACGGAAAGACGGTCGGTGTAGACAGCGACTGAATATCCGAGATAATCGGCCGCGTGCCCTCTAAAATACACACAGCGCAGTTCCCCGAAACACCCTTCGGTCTTTGCTCGAGCATCAGTTCCGAGGGGTTTTCTATTTCCCGCAGGCCTGCGTCGCCCATTTCAAAGACGCCGATTTCGTTCGTGGAGCCGTAGCGGTTTTTCACCGCGCGGAGAATGCGGTATGTCTGCTGCTTGTCCCCTTCGAAATAAAGAACGGCGTCGACCATGTGTTCGAGCACTTTCGGACCGGCAACGGCGCCGTCCTTGTTGACATGGCCGACCAGTATTATAGAAATCCCGCTTTCTTTCGCGATATTGATAAGATGGAGCGCGCTCTGCTTCACCTGCGTGACCGTTCCCGGCGCGGACGGATAATCCTCGTCGAACATGGTTTGAATCGAATCGACGATTGCAACGGCGGGGTTGACGGCCTTGATTTCTGCGATGATTCTGCCGATATTGGTTTCGTTCAGCACGAAAAGCCGCTCGCTGTCCACCCCTACCCTGTCCGCGCGTAGTTTTATCTGCGAGACAGACTCCTCGCCGGTTACATATAAAAGCGTCGCGGACGCGTCGATCGACTGGCACAACTGCAAAAGCAGCGTGGACTTTCCGATGCCCGGTTCGCCCGAAATGAGCACCACCGAGCCTTCCACAAGCCCGCCGCCCAGCACTCTGTCCAGCTCGCCGATGCCCGTGCTGATGCGCAGGTTGTTCGAATATGTAATGTCGCGAATTTTAAAAGCCTTGCTGCTTTCGGCGGGAGCAAAGCTTTTTACCTTATTCTGTTTGATTCCTTTTGCCGGCTGCGGAATCTGTTCCTGCTCCTCAAGCGTGTTCCATTCGCCGCATTCGGGACATCTGCCGAACCATTTTGAGGTGATATTTCCGCAGTTTGTGCATAGAAAGCTGCTCTTCATTTTAAACATCCGTATCTTTCTTTATTTTTCTTTCATCGCGAGAAACTCGGTCACGCCGCAGTATATGGTAAATGCCAGCTTATCCTGAAAATCGCTGTTGCTTAAATTCGCCGCGTCCGTCGGATTGGACAGGAACCCGCATTCCACGAGCACCGCCGGCACCTGCGTCCGGTGCAGAATGAATATCATGCCCGATTCCGGCTTGATTTCTCTTTTGTTTTCCGGCATCAGCATTTTCGTTTTGTTCTGCACGCACAACGCGAACCTTTGCGACAGCGGGTTGTTTTCCGAATAGAAGGTCTGCAGCCCGTGCACTTCTTCCATTGGGAATTTGTTCATATGAATACCGATATAAACGCAGTTGTCGTAACTCTCGATTAACTTCAGCCGGTTGCGCACGTCATAGAACTTCTTCGAGTATTCCTCGCCCTCGCCGTACAGGGCGGTGTCCGTCTTTCTGGTAATGACGACGTTATACCCGGACAGGGAGAGCAGGTCGTACAGTTTCAAGGCAACCTGAAGGTTCAGGTCTTTTTCCAGAAGCCCGTTCGCGACGGCGCCCGGGTCCTCTCCGCCGTGACCGGGATCGACAATGATGGTAAGCGGCTGATAGTTGTTGCCGATTACCTCTTTTATCCGGTTCTCGGCTTTCTGCGCCTGCAGGAAGGTGTCGTACCCGACCGAAGTAAAAATCGACGCGACGCAATAGAAAAGTATGATAAAAGCCACGAGGATGCAAAGTATAAACATACTTTTCCGTACGTCTTTAAAATAATTCTTTTTCTTCGGAAGAGAAATTCCGCCTACGTTTTGCATATATTCCTACACACCCTTTTTTGCTGTCGTTTGACTGTTGTTTTACAGCCTGGTACATAGGAATATATGAATCGATTTTACTTTTTATTCTTTTTTTGGTCGTCAGGTTTTCTTTGATTTACCGGAATACCGAGAATTTTACGAATCGGCATGTCTTTGAGCCCTAAATAATAGCCAAGCGTCGTCGCGGTCAATACCGGCGCAAACGAAAGGATAAACAATACCGGATCCGTCAGGTGTTCGGCTAAAAGCCAGAAGAACCCGTTATAAGAGCCGTGCAGGAGGAAGATATATACGAATTTTATGATCGAGAAAAACACCGCCGCGTTGCAAAAATACGCAACCATCGCGATAACGGCAAACAGAAGGGTCGGCGCGTAGGCCAACAACCCGATTATGAGACCCTCCCACTTGTTCGGCTGAAACGCGTCGTGATTTCGAACCGAATCCTCGAAACCTTTTGTAAACATGATGTCATATTGCAAAAACACGAAAAAGCCGATGGAAAACACGATAGAGCCGATTACCAGCCCCGTATTACCGGTGGCGATCGCCGCTAAGCTCAAAATCACGCCGAAAACGCTCATCGTCACCTGGTTTACCCAGAACTTGAATATATACTTGGAATATTTCACATATAAATTGAAAAACTTCTTCATCGTATCGACCATGCAGGAAAGCCGAAATAGCCGGCCCGCACCTTCCTTTTTTAAATTTTCGCTTATATCATTGCCTTTTTATAATTTTACATTCCAAAACACTTATTTTCAATAGAAAAAAAGTAAATAATGCCAAAAAATACGGAAAAATGTCTCATTCGTACGGACTAATGCAGTATAAAAACAAAAATGGCGCAGCTTTCGCAGCGCCTTGTTATGTTTAACGTTTAGATGATTGTCATTACTTTTTGGAAGTTAAGCTCTCTTGTTTTATTGGATATTGTAAACCAATCGACGATGGTTAGAATACCGCAAACGCCGGCAGTAAGCAACTTTAAAACGCCCATTCCGGTATCGCCGATCATAAAACGGTCTACTCCAAGAGATCCAACGAATATGAAAATCAGAAGGATTGTTGTAGGATCCTTTAAATCCGCAGCGTTTACAAGATTGAGTTTTGATTCATCGGCTGACAGTAATTTTTCCTTCAGAAACATTATTTTTTCTGCTGGGAAAAACTTCTGGTTTGTCATAATGTACATGTCAACTTTTTGTGCGTCAATTTTTGTCCTCCTAATTGTTTTCTTAAGAGTAACATTTTGTATTCATTTTGTCAATATGTGATATTATATTTTTTTAAATTTTTACCCTTTTTAAATAACGCCAATATATAATCGATAAAAATATAAGAAACAACATAATTCCAATAAAAACTACACATATATTTAATATATTTTTGTGTTTAGGAAACAATTTTTTATGTATTCCAAAAAAGATTGCCGCAACCAACGGAATCGACATGGGATACAAATGGAAAGAATCCGCGATTCTTCCCGTCAGCAAATAAATAATCGACCTTGTAACCCCGCATGTCGGGCAGTTAATGCCTGTTGTATAGCGAATCGGACATCCGATTCCCGAGAAGTGTAAAATTGAGATGTACAAAATGAGTATCAGAAAAATAAAAATATGCGTTCGAAATATCTTCATAGCTTACCGAAAAAGTACGTAGTTTTATCATATTTTGCTTAATATTATCATTATGTCTGTAAAAATGCAATACTATAATCAAAAATAAAAAGTCCAGTTTTGCTGGACTTTTCATTATATAATTATTTTTATACCGATTTTTTAATATGCCTGCCGATGAAAACCGCGCCAACGACGACGATCAGCACCGCGATAACACCGATAGCGGTTTTCAGCACGATATTGATATCGAAGTTGATTTTTTTCTCTTTTGCGATGTCGACATTCGTAATTTCTGCGCCGTCAAAATTGATTTTTATCTCCAGCGTGTTGCAGGAAACGAACTGATTGCCGTCGTCCATGACATCGGTATCGTCAATGCGCAGAACCGTGCCGTCGGCCGCTTCCGAAAGCACCTCAAAGGTAATATCCGTATAAAGGATGCCGTCCTCGGTAATGCCTTTGCCGGTTTCTTTCTCCGAATACATAAACGCGACATACAGATACAACTCGTCCGGATTGTCCTCGCTTGGCTTCGGCGCCGCGATTTCCTCAAAGCCGTCGCCCCAGGCTTCGGGCTTGTTGGTATTCCATTCAACCAGCCTTAGGCAAGTGCTGTCAAAGTACAGTTTGAACTGCGCAAGGATTAAACCCTCTTCGGTCTGAATGTTGTTTACCGTGACCCGGACTTTAAATACATCGCCGACTTTCAGCGTCGAATAGTCCGCCGTCGCGGAAAACTCGGCGCTCAACGCGCTTGCCGGAAGAACCGTCGCGCTCAACAGCACGATAGACACCATCAGAAAAACGAAAACCTTTTTGCTTTTCAACTTCGATATCCTCTTTCTAATCCTTTTTCGCATTCTTCCTGCGGCGCGCCGCCGAGATAGCCGCCGCCGCGACGCCGGAGAGAATCGTAAGCCCTATAATGCCCCAAAGAATAATCGAATTGTAGTCGGCTCCCGGCAGAATATCGACTTCTTCATTGTAGTAAGTCGCTCTGGCGGCCGCATCCTTCTTTGCGAAGCGCGCGTAAACGGTTAATCCGCCTTTCTGCATTTTTGCTGGGAACTCTACCTTCTCGCCGTTCTCTTTATCGGTAAACCAGCCTTCAAAGAGATAGCCGTTCTTTACCGGAGACGCGATGGGGGCAATTTCGCTGCCTTCCAGATAATCGACCGCGTATTCGGTTTTGTCGTCGATGACGAACTTGACGCTCTCGCCCAGCGACTTGCCGATGAAGAAGTAGTCGAAAACGACCGGGCTTTCAGAAGTCGCGGCGACAAAGGAAACGCTGGTGATGGTCACGTCGCCGCTGATTTTATCTTTGAACAAGCCGAGCGGAATATAACCCTGCCAGGTTCCCTGAATGTCGCTGGGAATATAATATTTCTCATAACCGAACAGCTCGTATAACCCCTGCGAGAAGTTCAGGTTTGTGCCGTTGCTAAAGTTTACAAGCAGGTTCCACTTCGTATTCGGGTCTGCCGTAACGCCGAAATACAGCCGGTCGTACTCGTCAATATTGATGTTCTTTCCGATCGGAAGCGTCGTGTTGACCCATGTCGAAGCGCCGGACGCGGTAAATTTCAGCACGTATTTTCCGTCTTCCATATAAGTCGGAATATAATCCCGAGAACCCGAAGCGTGCGTCGTGGGCTGCGATTGAGAAGGCATCAGGTTCAGCCCTGCCTTGACAAGCTCGGAGGAAGGAACCGCGTTGGTTTCCCCGCGCCGCAGCGTGGGCGCGACGCCGCTCATTCCGGTAACGACATAACGCTCGAACTCTATGGCATAATCATGCGGGTCTGCAAAAACAGGATACGAAACCGATTTGCTCTTCAGCGCTAAAATCTCGGTCGTGTGCTGGATGTCGCCCTGCGTGATTACGGCGAACATGCCGTCTTTGCCGGATAGGCTGATTTTATCCTTGCCAAATATACCCTCGTCCTTGATGTTGACGCCGACCGAGAAATCGATGGTCCGAATCGAGCGCACGGCAGGAATCAAATCGAGGTCGTAAACGAAGGAATCGACGTAAGAAGGATAGAAATTATATTTGTCCGCGGTCGGCGAATAGGTGGTCGCGATGACCTGACCGGCTTCGTTGAAGGTCAGCAGCCTGATGAATCCCTCGCCGTCGCAGGTCATGCCGTTCTCGACGTGCTGGGGCGGAACGCCGAGCTCTGCGAACTGGTAGTCCGCCAGAATTTCGAGAACATATCTGTCGCTGCCCTCAACCTGACGCAGCTGATTTGCAGCGCCCGCGTTGTGACCGCAGAGAATCATTTTTACGTTTTTGTTGGGAACAACGATTTTATCCCAGACAACTTTCGCGCGGTCGCCGGAGTACGCGCCCGACGGAAGGATATACTCGTGGGTGCAGATAACCGCGTTGCGCTCGGGATAAGCCTGCAGTACCGCGTTCGCCCAGTCAATCGTGCTCTGTTCCGCTTCTTTATAGCAGCCTAAATACAGGAACAGAAAATCATATCTGCCTAAGGTAATCAGGTCGAAGTGATTGGTGTTGTCGTCCTGATTGCCGCCGTACCATTCGAAGTTTTTATATCTGTCCGCGCCGAAATACTTTTTATAATAGCTGTAATCGGCTTCGGTATGCTTAATGTCGTGGTTTCCGGTGACGACGCCGTTCGGAACGTTCGCCTTGTCCAGAATGCTCTGCGCGTCGGAAGCGACTTTGTACTGCGCGTGCGCGACCGCGTCGCCGACGTTGGTCTGGTCAACCAGGTCGCCGGTGTGCACGACGTAGCCGATGTTGCCCGCGATATACTCGTCTTTCGCGTAGTTCATGATTTTAGTATAGACGTGGTTCAGGTCCTCGTACCGCGAATAATACTGCGTATCGCTGACCCACAGCAGCGTGTCGCTGCCGTTGGAATAGACGTAAGGCGAGGCTTTGATGCGCATTTTTCCGTCTTTTGCGTAGGTCTCGATCGGAACTCTGATCGAAACGCTCACGCTGCTGTCGGTGCGGGCAAGCGTGTCCCAGCAGTTGTTCTGATAGTTCCAGCCCTGAATCAGAATGTCTTCGCCGTTTCCGGTTTCGCCCTTGTAAGATATAATCGCGTCGCCGGACTTGCCGGAAACGTCAATCACGAACGCCTGATACGGCAACGTGTTTCCGACCGATTCAGTAACGATATTGGCTCTTTCGCTGAAAGCGGTCAGCACTTCGTCCGACGAGCGCAAATCCTTCATGAAAAACTCGCCGAGCCGGTTATAATACATATTGATTCTGCTGATCAAATCAACCGAATAAATCTGCGCGGTCGCGTCGTCCGGAATCGTCAGCTGCGCAGTGCCGTTCTTCTTGGTCAGCGTATAATTCGGGACGGTCTGCTTAACGCTAAAATGCACCAGTTTTGACGATTTGTTTCCGACCGCGTCGGTTGCGGTGACATAAAGCGTGTGCGCGCCTTCGCTGAACGACTTTAAGGAAATGCTCGTGCCTTTAACGGCTTTTCCGTCCACTTCCGCCGAAAAGGTTACCTTCAGCCTGTCGTTCGCGCTGAAGCTGATGGTGTTGTTGTTGGCGATGGTTTCGCCGTTCTTAAACGAGAACGTGATTTCCGGAGCGGTGTTGTCGACCCGGATGGTATGCGTATCGACGAGCTGGTCGCTCTTGTACAGTTCGACCTTATACTCCCCGTCCGCCAGCTGCGTGGTATCAATCGAGAAATAGCGAATATTCTCAGACGGTTTGTTCAGGATATATCCGATATAAATCGGCACGTTCGGCGTAGAGCCGCCGAGATTGGTTTGGCTGTTCCACCCGTCGCCTACCGACTGATTCGGAACATACGACGCCTCGACCGCCTTCACCTCGTCGCTTCCTTCAACCGGCATGTATTTGATAATGGTCGTAGGCGCAATCGGATTCTGAACGCCGTAAGTGACGGATACCGACTCGACCACGATATCGTCCAAGTTGTATGTTCCGTAAACGCCGCCCGAGAAAGTAGAAGACCCGCTCGCGAGCATAATGCGTATTTCGTTTCTTCCGTCCAGCATATCGGAATTCTTAAACTCGAAACTGCATTCGCCGTTCGTCAGGCTTCCAAGCTCGGTTCCGTTCAGATATACTTTATTCTTATTGCTGTCGCAGCCTGATATTCTAAACGTGATTTTATGGACAATATTGTCGGCAGAAACGGGATAATACTTGTTCTCGCCGATTTTGAGCATATCGGCATTGTCCGTCATGAGTTTATATACGCCCGCGACATCCTCCGGGTTTTCCTCCGCTAAAATAAAAATGCCGCTGAGCATGCCAAACAATAAAGCCAAAACGATTAATCGGGCTATACTCTTTTTCTTCATTAGAGTTTCTCCTGGAATTAGTAATCAAA
>Ga0134101_1001490_pt1 | contig 18117 bp, 25 predicted proteins | sample 12_3_2metaG_FD_94446 | JGI IMG/M metagenome (GOLD analysis project Ga0134101, IMG submission 94446) | Switchgrass degrading microbial communities from high solid loading bioreactors in New Hampshire, USA - 12_48_3.3_201_A2 metaG | ecosystem: Engineered > Bioreactor > Semi-continuous > Anaerobic...
AACTCCACCTGCATACTACAATGTCTTCTATGGACGCTGTAACCCCAGCGGCAGAGTATATTAAACGTGCGGCTGCATGGGGTCACAAGGCTATTGCCATAACAGACCACGGCGTGGCGCAGGCGTTCCCGGATGCCATGAATGCCCGGGAAGAACTCGAAAAGTCCGGCAAGGAAATCAAAGTCATTTACGGGATTGAGAATTATTTTGTCGATGACATGGCGCCGGCTGTATTTGGTGAGGACGACACGCCGTTGGATGGAGAATTCATAGCTTTTGACCTTGAGACGACAGGGCTTTCCCGTGAGAAAGACCGCATAACCGAAATAGGCGCAGTCCGCATAAAAGGCGGGGAAATTGTTGAGGAATTCGACACCTTCGTAAATCCCGGCCGCCATATACCTGAAAACATAACACAACTCACCGGCATTGACGACGAGATGGTAAAAGACGCCCCCTCTGACAAAGAGGCGGTCGAAAAATTTTTCGAGTTCTGCGGCAACGCGCCTTTGGTGGCACACAATGCGGCATTTGACGCAGGATTTATCCGCGCGGCCCTCGAAAGAAACGGCATAAAGCGTGATTTTACCTATATAGATTCAATCCCGATATGCCGCACGCTCTATCCAGAACTGAAAAGCTACAGGCTCAATATAGTCGCAAAATACTTAAAACTGCCGCCGTTCAATCATCACAGAGCCTGTGACGACGCAAGGGAACTCGGCGAGATTTTCAAAATTCTGCTCACTGAACTTGAACAAAAGCGCGGCGTAAAATCAGTAAAGGATATAAACGGGGCATTATGCGGCGAAGATGTCAAAAAAATGCGCTCATATCATCAGATTCTGCTGGTGAAAAACGCCGTCGGGCTTAAAAACCTTTACAAGCTTATCTCAAAAAGCCATCTCGACTATTTTTATAAAAAGCCTAAGATTCCGCGCAGCCTGCTTATGCAGTACCGCGAGGGACTGCTGGTCGGCAGCGCCTGCGAAGCGGGCGAAGTCTTCCGCGCCATACTGGACGGAAAGCCTGAAAACGAGCTGCGCAAAATCGCCTCTTTCTATGATTTTCTTGAAATACAGCCCCTCGGAAACAATGCCTTTTTGCTCCGTGAGGGCAGGGTCAAAGACGAAAAGGCGCTTCAAGATATAAACCGCACGATTGTAAGGCTCGGCGAAGAGCTGGGCAAGCCTGTCGTAGCGACGGGCGACGTTCACTTTATTGATGAAAAGGACAAGGTGTTCCGCGAAATTCTGATGACGGGCCAGGGTTATACTGACGCGGACAATCAGCCTCCCCTTTATTTCCGCACCACAGAGGAAATGCTCAAGGAATTTGAGTACCTCGGGCCGGAAAAGGCATATGAGGTTGTTGTTACAAACCCGAACAAAATCGCTGATATGATAGAACAGGTGCGCCCGATACCAAAGGGCAACTATCCTCCATCCCTTGAAGGGGCTGACGAAGAGCTTCAGCGGATAACATGGAACAAGGCAAAGGAAATCTACGGCGACCCGCTTCCGGATATCGTGAAAAACCGGCTCCAAAGAGAGCTTGACTCCATCATCAAGCATGGCTTCGCCGTACTCTACATGATTGCGCAGAAACTTGTCGCAAAATCCGAGAGCGACGGATACCTTGTCGGCTCCCGTGGTTCCGTCGGTTCCTCCTTTGTCGCGACCATGTCCGGCATAACGGAAGTCAATCCCCTGCCGCCGCATTATGTCTGCCCAAAATGCAAATACAGCGAATTCATCACGGACGGCAGCGTCGGCAGCGGCTTCGACCTGCCGGAAAAGATGTGCCCTAAATGCGGCGAAAAGCTGGAAGGCAACGGGCACGATATACCTTTTGAGACTTTCCTAGGGTTCGACGGCGACAAGTCCCCTGATATCGACCTTAACTTCTCCGGTGAGGAACAGCCAACTGCTCACAAATACACCGAAGTGCTTTTCGGCAAGGGGCATGTTTTCCGCGCCGGAACAATAGCTTCTGTTGCTGAAAAAACCGCCTATGGCTTCGTCCTGAAGTTCCTTGAACAGAAGGGCAAAGTGCTTCACAAGGCGGAGGAGCTGCGGCTTGCAAAAGGCTGCACCGGCGTCAAGCGGACTACTGGCCAGCACCCGGGCGGCATGATTGTCGTGCCGCGGGATTACGAGATTTATGACTTTACACCTGTCCAGCACCCCGCTGACGACCCGGATTCCGATATTATTACAACGCATTTTGACTTCAACTCTCTGCATGACACTATCCTGAAGCTCGATATTCTCGGCCATGATGTGCCGACGCTTTACAAGCACCTTGAGGATTTGACAGGCATTGACGTTATGTCTGTTCCTATGAACGACCCCAAGGTAATGAAGCTGTTTACCTCAACCGAGCCCCTCGGGGTAACCCCGGAGGAAATAGGCAGCGAGACCGGCACGCTTTCGCTGCCTGAGATGGGCACAAAATTCGTGCGCCAGATGCTTATTGAATCACAGCCCAAGACCTTCTCCGACTTGCTTCAGATATCAGGACTTTCGCACGGCACAGATGTATGGATCGGCAACGCGCAGGAGCTTATCAAAAACGGCATCTGCACGATATCCGAGGTTGTCGGAACGCGTGACAGCATAATGACATATCTGATGCACAAAGGCGTTGAGCCGAAGCACGCATTTAAAATCATGGAAATAGTGCGTAAGGGCCGCGCGCCAAAACTGCTGACCGAGGAATATATCAATGAAATGAAGGAACACAATGTACCCCAGTGGTATATCGACTCCTGCATGAAGATAAAATATATGTTCCCGAAGGCACACGCTGCCGCTTATGTCATCGCGGCCATACGGCTCGGCTGGTACAAAGTCTATCGCCCCCTCGAATACTATGCCGCGTATTTCACTGTCCGCGGTGGCGATTTTGACGCAAGTATTGTGCTGGGCGGCAAAGAACAGGTCAAGGCCAAGATGAACGAGATTATAAACAAGGGCAAAGAAGCAACGGCGAAGGAGCTTGACCTCTTCACCACCCTCGAAATTGTAAACGAGGCTTATGCCCGCGGCATAAGTTTCTTGCCCGTCGATATATACAAGTCTGACGCGACAAAATTCCTTGTGGAGGACGGAAAAATCCGCGTACCGCTCAATTCGCTCAAAGGGCTGGGTGACAGCGTCGCAAAAAGTATTGCGGCGGCACGCGAAAAAGGCCCGTTTATCTCACAGGATGACTTATCAGCCCGCGGCGGGGCGTCAAAGAGCGTCATCGAAATGCTGGAACAGGCAGGCGCCCTCGGAGATTTGCCCAAAACAAGCCAGATTACGTTTTTCTGATATTAATTGTCCCCTTTAGGGAGTCTAAATAGGTTCCCTAAAGGGGATTTTTATGCCCTTATAATTCGCAAACGGGCCTTATAATACCATTTGGCTGACGCCGATTGATTTATTATCATACTTTAAGTTTTATGTTAGGCAAAAAAATCCCCTTTTCCGGCTGTAACCAGAAAAGGGGGTTATTCTATAAAGGATTATGGGAGAAGAGAAATTAAAGTATGTCTATAGTATAGTGCCAATTTGTTAAGATTTTGTTAATCAGCTATTAACTAATTGAAAAACTTCACTTAGTGATTGAATACATTACACAGTCGTACAGACTGCCGTCGCTGCCTTCCCCATATTTTCGCAAGATACCCTCCTGCACCATACCTGCTTTCTCCATAACGCGTCCCGATGCCACATTATCAATTTTATGATAAGCCTGTATCCTTTCAAAACCGATTCTGTTAAATCCGAAATCTATTACGGCTTTCAGAGATTCGGTCATTATGCCTTTATTCCAGTACTTTCTTGACAGGCAGTAACCTACCTCGCCGCAACTTTTGATATGGGCAGTGTGGATATTAATGCACCCAACAGGGCTTTCTGTACCCTTAACAGTAATAGCCCACTGATAAAAATCAGGATTCTTATATAACTTTAGCCAGTTGTTGAGAACCTTTTTTGTGGTGCGAATATTTTTGTGCGTTTTCCAGGACAAATGCTTAGTTACCTCCGGGTCTGATGCCCAATTATTGAAAATGTCCTTTGCATCGCTTTCCACGAACCGACGAAGCAGAAGATGCTCCGTTTCTATTGGTTCTGTCCCTACATGGCTTATTGGCACTTCAATCACCGTCTTAAACAGCACAACTGCAAATTAATCTTAATACGCCTTACCCCAATATACCATATGCTTTGCCGGCTTTCCGCAGCAAACGCAGGTATCGGACAAATGTTCCTGTTCAAAAGGTATATTGCGGGAAGTTACGCCCGCCAGCTCTTTGAGCTTGTTTTCACATTCCACGTCGCCGCACCACATTGCCTTGATAAAACCGGGCTTGTTTTGCGCCGTCTCAATAAACGTATTCAAATCGGTGCAGGTATATGTCATATTATCACGGCGTTCTTTCGCTTTATCGAACAGAGACTGCTGAACATCGTCAAGCGTTTCTCTTACCTTCGCTTCAAGCTCGTCCAGCGATACCTCGATTTTCTCGCGGTTATCGCGGCGGACAAGAATGCAGCGGTTGTTCTCTATATCGCGCGGACCGATTTCAAGGCGCAGCGGAACACCTTTCATCTCATACTCGGCATACTTCCAGCCGGGCGAGTTGTCGGAATAATCCGCTTTTACCCTGAATTCCTTTTTCAGCCTTGCTTCAAGCTCTTTTGCCTTATCGACAACGCCGGGCTTATGAGCTGCAACTGGAATGATGATGAGCTGTGTGGGTGCTATCTTCGGCGGCAGGACAAGGCCGCTGTCGTCGCCGTGAACCATTATTATAGCGCCTATCAGGCGTGTTGTGACGCCCCATGATGTCTGATAAGGATACTGGAGGGTGTTGTCGCGGCCGGTAAACTGGATGCCGAACGCCCGGGCAAAGCCGTCGCCGAAATAGTGGGAAGTTCCGCTCTGAAGTGCCTTGCCGTCATGCATGAGAGCCTCTATTGAATAAGTCGCCTCCGCGCCCGCAAACTTCTCCTTATCCGTCTTGCGCCCTTTAATGACAGGAATGGCAAGATACTTTTCGCAGAATTCAGCATATATGTTGAGCATGCGCTCTGTTTCTTCCTTGGCCTCTTCTGCTGTCTCGTGCATTGTGTGCCCTTCCTGCCACAGGAATTCGAGCGTCCTTAAGAACGGGCGGGTCGTTTTCTCCCACCTTACGACCGAGCACCACTGATTATACAGTTTCGGAAGGTCGCGATAGCTGTGTATGATATGAGAATAGAGCTCACAGAAGAGTGTTTCAGAGGTTGGACGGACGCACAGACGCTCCTCAAGTTTCTCCGAGCCGCCCATGGTTACCCATGCGACCTCAGGTGCAAACCCTTCGACGTGCTCCTTTTCCTTATTCAAAAGGCTCTCCGGAATAAGCATCGGCAAATATACGTTTTCGTGTCCGGTCTCCTTAAACATGCCGTCGAGTATGCGCTGGATATTTTCCCAGATGGCATACCCATATGGGCGTATATACATACAGCCGCGGACACTTGAATAATCAATAAGTTCCGCCTTTTTTACAATATCGGTGTACCACTTTGCAAAATCCTCATCCATCGGGGTTATGGCTTCCACCAATCTCTTTTTTCCGCTATCAGCCATTGTTTTTCCGCCTTTCAACCTTGCAAATTATATATAAAATTGATTTGGCAAATATAAGAGTGCACATATATTATATTATAATTGCATACCAACTCAAATTCAATAACATTCCGGGACTTGACGTATATTAATTCATTTCACAAACGCCTGTGCCTATGAGTCTGCTGTTCTGTAAACGGCATATCTTACTTTTTATCGGCAACAAGCATTGTTTTATATGTCTTGATAAACATGCGTCCGTTTATTTTACTTATACTTAATACAAAAAGCCGTCCAGCTAAGCTGCTGAACGGCTCTTTATTTATTATAATCTCAAACCAGTTCGATGATTGCCATCTCGGCAGCATCACCGCGGCGCGGGCCGGTTTTGATAATGCGTGTATAACCGCCGTTCTTGTCGGCGTATTTCGGCGCAATCTCATCAAACAGCTTTTTTGCCACAGCTTCTTTAGTGACAAAAGCAAAAACTTGACGCTTTGAATGAAGAGTATTCTCTTTACCCAAAGTGATCATTTTTTCAGCCATCGCCCTGACTTCTTTGGCTCTTGCGACGGTAGTCTCGATCCTGCCTTTTTCGAGGAGGAAAGTAACGAGCGCCCTCAGCATTGCCAGCCTTTGGTCTGTAGGTTTCCCGAGCTTCCTGGTTCCGGGCATCTGAATTCACTCCTTTGACTGCATGTTGCAGGCGGAATTAATCTTCTTCCTTTTTGAGTTCAAAACCAAGTGAATGTAGCTTGTTGACAACTTCTTCAAGCGACTTTCTTCCCAGGTTCCGAACTTTCATCATTTCTTCTTCCGTTTTGTTGATAAGATCTTCAACCGTATTAATGCCGGCGCGCTTTAAGCAGTTAAATGAACGCACCGACAGGTCAAGCTCCTCAATAGTCATCTCGAGGACCTTTTCCTTGCTCTTATCGTCCTTCTCCACCATAATCTCAGCCGACTGTGTCTCAGCACATAGGCCGATAAACAGGTTGAGATGCTCATTGAGAATCTTGGCTCCGATAGATACCGCTTCCTTAGCGGAAAGCGTGCCGTCGGTCCAGACTTCCAGCGTGAGCTTATCATAATCGGTAATCTGGCCGACACGCGTATTTTCTACGGTGTAGTTGACCTTTAAAACCGGGGTATAAATAGAATCAACTGGAATAACTCCGATGGCAGGCTGCATGTTTTGCTTGTTCTTTTCCGCGGCTACATAACCGCGTCCCTTGTCGAGGGTTATTTCCATATAAAGTTTCGCGCCGGAGCCTAAAGTCGCTATATGCATATTCGGGTTAAGTATCTCAACTTCCGAGTCTGCTTTGATATCTCCTGCGGTAACCTTGCATTCACCCTCGGCGTCGATATAAACCACTTTCGGGCCGTCGCTGTGAAGCTTTGCCGTTAATCCTTTAAGGTTAAGGATTATTTCAGTAACGTCTTCTTTAACGCCGGGAACAGTTGAAAATTCATGCTGTACGCCGTCAATTTTCACCTGTGTTACCGCAACGCCGGGAAGTGAAGACAAAAGCACTCTGCGAAGACTGTTGCCGAGTGTCGTACCGTATCCGCGTTCAAGAGGCTCGACAACAAATCTGCCATATGACCCATCTGGTGAAAGCTCCGCTGTTTCTATTTTTGGCTTTTCAATCTCAATCACTAAACAACCCTCCTGACGGTCAGGCGGCTAATCCGCCTGCATCGGTGTTGACTTCCCCATAGGTTGGGAATTGCGAGAGTTTGCCGGACAAATTACTTAGAGTACAACTCAACAATAAGATGCTCTTCGACAGGAAGGTCAATATCCTCACGATTCGGAATACTTAAAACCTTTCCGCTGAAGTTCTCATGGTTAGCTTCGAGCCACTTCGGGACAGGACGTGAAGCATTCGCTTCAACGATTGCCTTTATAGCCTCGTTTGAGCGGCTCTTCTCTTTGTACTCAATTACATCTCCGGCCTTCAGGCTATATGACGGAATGTCCGTCTTGCGGCCGTTCACCGTAAAATGTCCATGCAGGACAAGTTGTCTTGCCTGAGCGTGTGAAGAAGCAAAACCGAGTCTATAAACAACATTATCGAGTCTCAGCTCCAAGAGGCGAAGCAGGTTTTCACCTGTAATGCCTGGCTTTGACTCAGCTTTTTCAAAATAATTTCTGAACTGGCTTTCAAGCACGCCATAAAAACGGCGGGCCTTCTGCTTTGCACGAAGCTGGAGCCCATATTCGGACATTTTCTTGCGATCCTGACCATGCTGGCCCGGAGCATAGCTGCGGCGGGCTATTGCGCACTTGTCAGTATAGCACCTTTCGCCCTTCAGGAACAGCTTCTGGCCTTCACGCCTGCAAAGCTTGCAGGCTGCGCCTGTATATCTTGCCATCAGTGTAACACCTCCGTTAGCGTTATACGCGTCTTCTCTTCGGCGGGCGGCAGCCGTTGTGAGGAATCGGGGTAACATCTTTAATCATGTTGACCTCAAGACCTGCTGACTGCAGCGCGCGTATTGCCGCCTCACGGCCCGCACCTGGGCCTTTGACATAAACCTCAACAGTTTTCATTCCATGTTCCATTGCGGCCTTTGCTGCTGTTTCAGCCGCCATCTGAGCCGCAAAAGGAGTCGATTTCTTAGAACCGCGGAAACCGAGGCCTCCTGCGCTGGCCCAAGAAATGGAATTGCCCTGCACATCGGTTATAGTGACAATAGTATTGTTAAAGGTGGACTGGATATGAGCCGCTCCACGTTCGATGTTCTTGCGCTCACGGCGCTTTCTTGAAGCGGTAGTTTTCTTTGCTTGTGCTTTCGTGGCCATCCATCAACCCCTCCTTACTTATTTCTTCTTGTTGGCTATAGTCTTCTTAGGACCTTTGCGGGTACGGGCATTGGTCTTCGTCCTCTGCCCTCTGACCGGCAGTCCCTTGCGGTGACGGACGCCCCTATAGCAGCCAATCTCTATAAGACGCTTAATGTTGAGGGCATTTCTGCGTCTCAAATCACCCTCGATGGTATAGTTCTTGTCTATATATTCACGAAGCGCTGATACTTGCTCTTCAGTTAAATCCTTGACACGGATGTCGGGATTTATGCCGGTAGCTGCAAGAATCTCGTTTGCTGTATGACGGCCTATACCGTAGATGTAGGTTAAACCGATTTCAACCCTTTTTTCTTTTGGCAGGTCAACACCGGAAATACGCGCCATCTTTCTTTGCACCTCCAGATTTTAAGGTAAACGCCATCAGCCTTGGCGCTGTTTATGCTTTGGGTTATCACAAATAACCATTATACGCCCCTTGCGCTTAATGACTTTGCATTTCTCGCAAATAGGCTTAACGGAAGGTCTGACTTTCATACGAAAACCCCCTTTACGGCTGTGCCGTAACATAGAAATGCGATCGTAACACGGCTTATTTTGAACGCCATGTAATGCGACCTCTTGTCAAATCATAAGGCGACATCTCAACTGTAACCTTATCGCCCGGCAGGATGCGTATATAATTCATACGCAGCTTGCCTGAAATATGCGCGAGTATGGTGTGCCCGTTTGGCAGTTCTACCTGAAACATTGCGTTTGGCAGTGCCTCTACAACGGTACCCTCTAATTCAATTACATCTTCTTTAGACAAGCAATATTACCTCCCATGGCCGCCCCGTGCGTTAAATTCCATTAACGCTTTTTTGAGCTGCCTATTCGTCTGCGTCGGAATATTCTGCTCCAATATGCCTAACGGCTTAAGATGCTTAAGCTTTTTCTTCTTCGGTTTTTCAAGCTTTCTTCTTTTCCCATCGGCAATTAGTGCGATATCTCCGTCCGTAAAACCGATGACAGCAAAAACTCCGCCCTTATCGTGCCCAGCGGTTGATAGAACCACCGTGCCTACTTTTATTTCCACTTACTATTTCTCCTGTGACGGTGTTGTCAAAATTACGGGTCCGTCCTCAGTAATGGCGATTGTGTGCTCAAAATGAGCCGATAACTTGCCATCGCAGGTTTTTACTGTCCAACCGTCCGGCATGGTTCTGACAGCGGGGCCACCTGCGTTTACCATTGGCTCAATTGCAATCGTCATACCGGGTATCAGTCTCAGTCCGTGGCCGGGTCTGCCGTAATTCGGGACATCCGGCTCCTCGTGCATGTTCCTTCCGACTCCATGCCCGATATATTGTCTGACAACTGAATATCCACGGTCCTCGGCATATTGCTGAATTGCATGGCCGATATCACCAAGCCTTGCTCCGGCCTGCGCCGCTGCGATGCCTTTATAAAGGCACTCTCGGGTCGTGTCAATAAGGCGCTGGGCCTCTTCAGACACTTGGCCGCATGGAAATGTCGCAGCGTTGTCTCCGTGGAATCCTTCATAAAATGCTCCCACATCGACACTGACAATATCGCCACTTTTCAGTTTATATTTTCCCGGAATCCCGTGAATAACCACGTTGTTTACGGAAATACATGCGGACGCTGGATAACCGTTATAATTCAGAAACGACGGTTTTGCGCCCTGTTTCAATATAAACTCCCTCAGGATATTGTCGATCTCCGCCGTAGTAATGCCTGGCTCAATCAGGCTGCCAGCCAGCTGGAGAGCGTCTGCCGAAATAGCACCGGCTTCCTTCATCCTTGCCAGCTGATGTGAATTTTTGAGCACAATCATTGCTGTTGCCTTCTTTAGCTTTCCAGGACTTCAATTGTATAACGCGTCGTGTCGGAGATTTTATCCTGGCCTTCAACGATATACAATTTGCCCTGTTTCTCATAATAATCCTTTAAGGGCTCGGTCTGCTCATGGTAAACACGCAGCCTCTCCTTAACGGTTTCGGGCTCATCGTCCTTGCGCCTGACGAGCTTGCCCCCGTCATAATCGCATGTCACGCCATTTTTTGGAGGTTTAAATTCTACATGATAGGATGCGCCGCAGATTTCACATACTCTGCGTCCTGACATACGTTCCATAATCTTCTCATCGGAAACGTAAATTTCAATAACTTTGTCGATGACTACGCCCATTTTATCGAGTGCTTCAGCCTGAGGCACTGTGCGGGGAAAACCGTCCAATATGAAGCCATTTTTACAGTCATCTTGTTTTAAGCGTTCTCTGATGATGTCGATTACAATTTCGTCGGGAACCAACTTTCCGGCATCCATATATGACTTAGCTTTTTTGCCAAGTTCCGTGCCATTGCGCAGGGCTTCACGGATTATGTTTCCTGTGGATATGGAAACTATTCCAAGGTGCTTGCAGATTCTTTCAGCCTGCGTACCTTTACCGGCGCCGGGCGCTCCAAGAAATATAAGATTCATAAATTGCGCCCCTCCATTTTCTTATTCAAGAAAACCTTTGTAATGTCTCATCATCATCTGCGATTCAAGTTGCTTCGCCGTATCAAGCGCAACACCGACAATAATCAACAGCGTTGTACCGCCGAGTGAAATGTCCATGCCTGCGGTTGTGGCGAGGATTATCGGCGCAATGGCGACAATGCCGAGGAAAATAGCACCGATAAACGAAATCCTTGAAAGACAGCGCTGAATATAATCGGAAGTCGGTTTTCCAGGCCTGATACCCGGAATGCCACCGTTGTTCTTTTTCAGGTTATTCGCCATCTCATGAGGATTGTACTGAATCGAGACATAGAAAAAGTTAAATAAGATGATAAGAATAAAATAGGATATAGCATATATTGCAGAAGTTGAGCTGAGCCATGTTGTATAGAATTTATACCACCATGAATTCGGCGGCGTCCACATTGTAATCATCTGTGGAAGACTCACTATTGATACCGCAAAGATTATCGGCATAACGCCGGACATGATAACCTTTATCGGGATAAATGTGCTTTGACCGCCGTACATTTTTCTACCTACTACACGCTTTGCGTACTGTACCGGAATTCTGCGCTCCGCGGCGTTCATAAATACGATAGCCGCGATAACTACAATGCAAAGTATCGCCACGACAGGTACCAACACATAGTATTTTCCGCCTAACGTCCAATACCTCTGCATTGTGCCGACAATAGCCGGTCCGCGGCTTATGATACCCGCAAAAAGAAGAATTGATATACCATTACCGACGCCGTTATCATTGATGCGTTCACCAAGCCACATCATAAGCGTTGCACCAGCGGTGAATGACGCTACGATAACAATGGCCGCCCAAACACCAGCAAAGCCGCTGTCATATACAAGTACACCACTGGTTCTGAGGTAGAAGTAGTAGGCAATGCCTTGCAAAAGGCCAAGGCCCAAGGTGGTATATCTTGTTATCTGTGCAACTTTCCTGCGTCCCACTTCTCCCTCTTTCATCAGCCTCTCAAGCGGCGGAATTGCAACCGCGAGAAGCTGAATGATAATAGAGGCGTTAATGTAAGGCGTTACTGACATTGCAAACAGCGTCGCGCGTGAAAGCGCTCCACCGGTCAGGGTATCCAAAAGACCCATAAGCGTATTGGATGAGCCTTGCATAACTGTTTTTAGTTTTGCTAAATCCAGAAATGGCACAGGTATTGCTGCACCTATTCTGAAAGCTATGATGACAAGCAGAGTGTAGAGCATCTTTTTCCGCAAATCCGGTATCTTGAGCGCATTACGGAAAGTCTCAAACATCTCAGATCACCTCTGCCTTTCCGCCGGCGGCTTCAATTTTCTGCTTTGCGGCAGCGGAGAAGGCATTTGCCTTAACGGTGAGTTTCTTTTTGAGATCGCCATTGCCAAGAATTTTTACACCGTCAAGTGTCTTCTTGATAAGGCCTGCTTTAATGAGTGCTTCGGTGTCAATAACCGCTCCGTCGTCGAATTTATTAAGTGCTTCAACATTTACATTTGAATATGTTTTGCCAAAGATATTGACAAAACCGCGCTTCGGTATGCGCCTTGCAAGCGGCATCTGGCCGCCTTCAAAACCGGGACGTACACCACCGCCGCTTCTCGCGTTCTGGCCCTTATGGCCCTTGCCGGCGGTCTTGCCGTTGCCGGAACCTATGCCGCGTCCCTTGCGGAAAGCTGCTTTTCTTGAGCCGGCCGCAGGTGCGAGTTCATAGAGCTTCATTTTGCGCACCTCCTTGTTTTAAGCTTCCGTGACTTCAATAAGATAAGAAATCTCTTTAATCTTGCCTCTCGTCTGAGCGTTGTCGGGCTGCGTAACCTCATCGCGGATTTTATGCAAGCCGAGTGAATGCGCGGTATCGACGTGCTTCTTAATCCTGCCGTTCAAGCTCTTGACGAGCTTTATATTAAGCTGTGCCATAATATAAGCCCTCCTTAACCCAGGATCTCTTTAACAGTCTTTCCGCGGATCGCGGCAACTTGGCTCGCACTGCGCAGAGACTTCAGTCCCTCCATGGTAGCACGGACGACGTTGCACGGATTGTTGGAACGCAGCGCTTTTGTACGAATATCCTTAATGCCTGCCGCCTCAACAACTGCACGAACCGGGCCGCCGGCGATAACACCAGTACCAGGAGCTGCCGGCTTCATCAAAACCCTGCCCGCACCATAACTTCCTATAACTTCGTGCGGGATTGTTGTGCCCTTCAATGCAACTTTTATGAGGTTTTTCTTGGCATCTTCTATACCTTTACGGATGGCGTCCGGAACTTCGCTTGCTTTGCCTATTCCAAAGCCTACGGTGCCTTTGCCGTCACCCACGACTATAAGAGCAGCAAACTTGAATATGCGTCCGCCCTTAACAGTTTTTGAAACACGGTTTATGGCAACGACTTTCTCGGTCATTTCCGGTGTTGTTGATTCATAACGAGCCAAAGCTATCCCTCCTCAATCAGAACTTGAGGCCGCCCTCGCGGGCACCTTCAGCAAGTTCTTTAATGCGGCCGTGATATAGATAACCACCGCGGTCAAAGACAACGGTTGTTATACCTTTATCTGCAGCCTTTTTCGCAATTGCAAGACCGACTTTCTTCGCGGCCTCTTTGTTTCCGCCGTAACCGTTTATATCCTTGTCCAAAGTGGAAGCGGCAGCCAGCGTTACGCCCTTTTCATCATCAATTATCTGGGCGTAAATATGATTGAGGGAGCGGAATACATTCAGCCTCGGGCGTTCGGCAGTACCTTTGATCTTAGCGCGCACTCTCTTGTGGCGCTTAAGCCTTGCCTTATTGCCGTCAGGTTTTACTATCATGCTTATTCAACTCCTTAAATTACTTGGAACCTTTAGCGCCCTTGCCGGCTTTTCCTTCCTTGCGGTGGATAATCTCGTCGACATACTTGATGCCTTTGCCCTTATAAGGCTCCGGCGGGCGTTTCTCACGCAGCTCTGCGGCAAACTGGCCGACCTGCTGCTTGTCAGGGCCTGAAATTATAATCTTGTTCGGTGCTGGAACATCTATCTTGATTCCCGGCACTTCAGCAACTTCAACCTGGTGCGAAAAGCCGAGGTTCATGACAACCTTATTGCCCTGCTTAACGGCTCTGTAACCGACGCCGTTAATCTCGAGCTCCTTTGAGAAGCCCTTTGTAACGCCTTCGACCATGTTGTTGATAAGTGTTCTTGTCAGGCCGTGCAGTGATTTATGAAACTTCTCGTCACTCGGACGGGAAACAGTAATCACGCCGCCTTCTGACTTTATAATCATGTCCTTGTGGAATTCCTTAGTCAGTGTGCCTTTCGGACCTTTTATGGTAACAACATTCCCGTCGACCTTTACATCAACACCATCAGGAATCTTAACGGGAATCTTTCCTATTCTTGACATCTCTCTCTGCCCCCCCTTACCACACAAAAGCGAGAATCTCGCCGCCAACATGCTCTTTGCGGGCCTGACGGTCTGTCATAATGCCCTTAGGTGTGGAGACGATTGCAATACCGAGGCCCCTCATGACCTTCGGCATATCCTCACAGTTTGCATATATACGGAGGCCGGGCTTTGAAACCCTGCGCAGCCCCGTTATTACCTGCGATTTATTGGGGCCGTACTTCAGTGTAATCCTGATAATGCCCTGCTTGTTGTCTTCAATAACTTGATAATCTTTGATATATCCCTCGTCAAGAAGAATCTGCGCAATGGCTTTCTTCATGTTGGACGCGGGCACATCGACAGTATCATGCTTAGCCGAATTAGCATTACGAATTCTTGTCAGAAAATCGGCGATTGTATCAGTTATTTGCATGACGTCGAACCTCCTTTGCTGTGTATTACCAGCTAGCCTTCTTCACTCCAGGTATTTGGCCTTTGTAAGCAAGCTCACGGAAACATATACGGCAGATCCCGAACTTACGGAGATAGGCGTGCGGCCTACCGCAAATCTTGCAGCGGTTATATCTACGTGTTGAATATTTCGGGGTTCTCTGCTGCTTTACTATCATAGAAGTCTTGGCCACAACATTCACTCCTTACTTCGCGAACGGCGCGCCCATCAAAGTGAGCAGCTCGCGGGCTTCCTCATCGGTCTTTGCGGTTGTGACAATTGAAATGTCCATACCGCGGACCTTATCGATTTTATCATAATCTATTTCAGGGAAAATGAGTTGTTCCTTAAGGCCCAATGAGTAGTTTCCTCTGCCATCAAATGAGTTCGGGTTGATACCCCTGAAGTCTCTGACTCGCGGAAGAGCTACATTGAACAATTTTTCAAGGAAATCATACATTTTATCCCGTCTCAGCGTTACTTTAACGCCGATGTTCATGCCTTGGCGAACTTTGAAGTTTGCCACGGACTTTTTGGCTTTTGTAACGACCGGCTTTTGACCTGTGATAGCAGCTAAATCGCTCATCACGGAATCGATAACCTTAGCGTTGTCACGCGCTTCGCCACAGCCTACGTTAATAACGACTTTTTCAAGCTTTGGTATCTGCATGACGCTCTTATAACCGAACTTCTTCATCAAGGCTGGTGAAACTTCGGTTTTATAATAATCCCTTAGCCTGGCCATCAGCTATCCTCCTTATTGCATTAGAGAGTGTCGCCGCAGCGGCGGCAAACTCTTGCCTTTGTACCGTCGCCGAACACTTTGTGACCGACACGGGTAGGCTTGCCGCATTTAGGGCAGACAAGCATGACCTTGCATGCGTATAACGGGCCCTCAGCCTTTACAATGCCGCCTTCCTGGCCCATCTTGCGGGGCTTTACATGCTTTGTTACCATGTTGCGCCCTTCAACAATGATCTTGCCTTCAGACGGGCTGACTTCGAGCACCTTGCCCTTCTTGCCCCTGTCTTTGCCAGATATGATCATTACGGTATCGCCCTTTTTGACGTGCACCTTATTTACCTTCTTCATCGTGGTTTGCACCTCCAATCAGAGCACTTCGGGAGCCAGGCTCAGAATCTTGAGATAATCTTTTTCTCTAAGCTCCCTTGCAACCGGCCCGAAAATGCGGGTGCCCCTCGGGGTCTTATCTTCTCTTATTATAACCGCAGCGTTTTCATCAAAGCGAATATACGTTCCGTCGGGACGGCCAATGCCTTTTACCGAGCGTACGATAACCGCTTTAACAACATCGCCTTTTTTAACAACGCCGCCGGGTGTTGCCTTTTTTACAGAACAAACCACAACGTCGCCTATATTTGCATATTTCCTGCGTGAACCACCCAGAACGCGAATGCACATAAGCTCTTTCGCTCCGGTGTTGTCCGCGACCTTAAGATAAGTCTGCTGTTGTATCACGGTGCTTCCTCCTTCCCTGTGTAAAAAGCCTTATTTGGCCCTCTCGAGAATCTTTACAAGACGCCACCTTTTATCTTTCGACAGCGGACGGGTCTCCATAATCAGCACCCTGTCTCCAGTTTTGCACTCGTTATTTTCGTCATGAACTTTAAACCTTTGGGTGTGCTTGACAACCTTTTTGTAAAGGGGGTGCTTGACGTTGTCTTCTATCGCAACGACAATGGTCTTATCCATTTTGTCGCTTACAACATTACCGACACGAGTTTTTCTAAGGTTTCTTTCCACCTGTAATCCTCCCTTCCGTTACGGCTGCGCTTTCTCTTGAAGCTCCAATTCACGGATTATTGTTTTAACACGGGCGATATCCTTCTTCACTGCCGCAATCCGCATCGGGTTGTCGAGCTGGTTTATGGCATGCTGGAAGCGAAGGTTGAAAAGCTCGGCTTTCAACTCCTTGAGCTTATCATTAAGCTCAACAGCCGACAGTTCTCTTATCTCCTTTGCCTTCATTACTGCTCACCACCCGTTTCTTCCTTTTTGATAAACTTGCACTTTATAGGCAGTTTATGCATCGCAAGGCGCATTGCTTCGCGAGCGTCTTCCTCTGAAATTCCGCCCATCTCAAACAAAACCCTGCCTGGTTTTACAACCGCGACCCAGTATTCGGGAGAACCTTTACCGGAACCCATTCGGGTTTCAGCCGGTTTCTCTGTTATCGGCTTATCCGGGAATATCTTTATCCAAACCTGGCCGCCACGCTTTGTGAAACGTGACATCGCAACACGAGCTGCCTCAATCTGGTTGGCTGTAATCCACGCCGGTTCCAGAGCGACAAGGCCGTACTCACCATAATTTATCTCAGTACCGCGGGTTGCACGGCCGGTCAAACGGCCTCTTTGCACACGGCGATACTTAACTCTTTTGGGCATCAGCATTATTGCGCTCCTCCTTCCCTGCGGGTCGTCTTTTTGACCTCGGGCAGGACTTCGCCCTTATAGATCCAAACCTTTACGCCTATGCGGCCGTAGGTCGTCTTTGCTTCGGCAAATCCATAATCGATATCCGCACGAAGCGTCTGAAGGGGAATTGTCCCTTCATGGTAATGCTCTGTACGAGCAATTTCGGCGCCGCCCAAACGACCCGATACAGCGACTTTTATACCTTTAGCACCAAGCTTCATTGCGCGGCCGATTGCCTGTTTCATAGCACGGCGGAATGAAATGCGCTTTTCAAGCTGTGCTGCAATATTCTCGGCGACCAGCTGTGCATCGGTATCAGGTGTTTTAACTTCAACGATGTTGATAGACACCGGTTTCTTGAGCATAGCTTCGCATTGCGCGCGGAGCTTGTCAATCTCGGCGCCACCTTTGCCGATAACCATGCCGGGCTTCGCGCAGTGGATGAAAAGGCGTACGCGGGATGCGTCACGCTCAATCTCTATGCGCGGTACACCAGCCGAGTAAAGTGTATTCTTGAGGAACTTTCTCAGATTATAATCTTCAACGAGTGTATCGCCGAAGTTGCTATCTTTAACAAACCATCTGGAGTCCCAGTTCTTTATAACACCCACTCTCAGCCCGTGGGGATTAACTTTCTGGCCCATACTGTACCTCCTCTTATGAGTTTTCCCTTTCCTCAAGCACGAGAGTAATATGGGAAGTACGCTTCAATATTTGGAACGCGCGTCCCTGGGCTCTCGGCCGGATTCTTTTAAGCGTCGGGCCGGGACAAACAAAGCACTTGGAAACGTAGCAGTTTGCAACGTCCATGCCGTGATTATTCTCGGCGTTAGCCATTGCCGATTTCAAAAGCTTTAGAAGCGGCTCGCTGGCAGCCTTGCGAGTATGTTGCAAAATTGCTGCTGCGCCATTGGCCGGTTTATTTCTAAT
>Ga0134101_1001541_pt1 | contig 17552 bp, 12 predicted proteins | sample 12_3_2metaG_FD_94446 | JGI IMG/M metagenome (GOLD analysis project Ga0134101, IMG submission 94446) | Switchgrass degrading microbial communities from high solid loading bioreactors in New Hampshire, USA - 12_48_3.3_201_A2 metaG | ecosystem: Engineered > Bioreactor > Semi-continuous > Anaerobic...
GCGGCCTCGGATGCATGTGCTGTCCTCCAGTTACTGTCTCTGACGAATGCGGATGGGGAAACGTACCTGAAGACAATGCTCTCAGGAAAGCGTGTTAGCATCCGCGCCAGCGAACCAATCCCGCACAGCCACGAGGAGGCCGGAGCAAAACCTGGGAGAACCGGATGTGCGGCCAGCATCATGGCGCTAGCCCTGCTAGGGGGCCTTGCCGCATGCGCGATAGCGTGCATGCTATCGGGGAATTGAGCCAACGGAAAGTCAGCGGATCCGCTGACGGCAGAAACGTTATTCCCAGGGGCGCGGTGATGGCTGGGAAAAGGAAGAATCTCCGTCCCCTCCGCGCTTTCCTTTCAGATGCAGTCTCGTTCGGAGGTCGTTTGATTAGAAGAAGGAGAACGGATCTCATTGCCTCCGGGGCGACATGCCGGTACAATCAAGCCGTAGGCGGGACGTGACTCATGAGGCTCCTTCTGAGGTCCGGGAGTCTTCGGGAGTCTTTTGGGGCCTCCTGAACGAAAGGTTCGGGACCCGTAGGCGGTGAGTAGACCGGTGAGCGCGCGCGAGTTGTCAAGTGATGCCATCGCGGCGAGAGCACACGAAGGCTGCACAAACGACAAGATAGGGCTGGCCGAGGAGCCGTTGCAGATTGTCGGCGCACTCAAGCGGTACTTCGCCTTGAGAAATGACGTCGTCCTGGTGTTCCTTTTCGGGTCGCATGCCAGGGGCAAGGCAACACGACGCTCAGACGTGGATGTGGCAGTATACTTCGCCGACGCACACGATTTGACCTCAGTCAACGGCATCACAGCAGAGCTCGAGGCGCTCCTTCGCAAAGATGTCGATCTCATCGTCTTGAACGAAGCAAACGCATCAGTGGCGTGGGCAGCTCTGAGAGGCATACCCCTCGTCGTTCGCGACAGGGCATTCTATCTGCAGTACATGCTGGATGTCTCGCGCGAGGCGGAAGACTTCAGCGAGTTGCTCAATGACCTGTGGAGGCTCCGGCGGGCACACCGTCGGACTGCCGAGCACAAACACGTGGGGGCTTAGACGTGGACCGGACTTCCAGGGACAGCATAATCAGGAGGCTTGAGTTTGCTAGGACAGAGCTCGGGGACCTCGGAGAATTCAGCGATCTCGAGTTCTCTCGTGCATAGGCTTTCTTAGACAGGATCGAAGACTGGATGGCTGCCGGAGACGCACAGGTCTAGCGGGTCGGTATCGGGCCTCGTGCCCAGCGCCTCTTTGCCATACAGCATCCAGCTTCGTCCTCCGGGCCCCGTTCGGTATTTGGCTCCGACCCCAGCGCGCCGTCCAGCATTCTACCCCGGCCCTGCGCGTCCCTTCGAGCCTCGTTCCGCGTCCCCCTTCACCCCGCGCGCCATCAGACGTTCAGCTCTCCCTCCCGTGTGTCGTTTAGAATTGAGCTTCGCCGAATAGGGCTTGGCCCCAGAGCCCCGTCTTATGCAACTTGCGCTTGTGCAGGTTGCTCTCGCGGAAGCCATGCGTGTGCACGTCATCCTTGAGCGAGTTGCGTCCGACCGAGCCACTTCGAGAAGGAATCGGCGCCTCCCTGCTGAACGTCTCAACAAAGCGAGACGTTCAGGGAGGGGTGGGCATGCTGACCACGAGAGAGCCGATTACGTTTGTGAACGAGGGCCAGAAGCTCATAGGTGTCCTTCATCGTCCGGCTGCGGCAGACCGGGACAAGACCCCGGCAGTGGTCCTATTCCATGGGTTCACGGGAACCAAGGTCGAGCCACATCGCATCTTCGTCAAGGCCGCGGAGGCGCTGGCGCGTGCAGGGATCGTCGCCTTGCGGTTCGATTTCCGTGGCTCGGGCGACAGCGAGGGAGATTTCGAGGACATGACTCTGCCGGGAGAGATCTCGGACGCCAGGGTTTCGCTGGACTACGTGTCCGGCCTTCCGGGGGTGGACGGGAACAACATTGGGATACTCGGCCTCAGCATGGGCGGCGCTGTGGCCGCGTCCGTCAGCGACGATCCGAGGGTCAGGTCCGTGGTGTTGTGGTCCGCGGTGGCGGACTTGGAAAGCACGTTCCTGGAGCCTGCGAAGTCGGGCGCATGGCGGGAAGTCTCCGGCGTTGGCGACGCGGACGCGGAAAGCTCGGACCAGGCGACCGCAAATCGAGCCGGTGACGGGAGCGGCGCGGGCGGACCCGGTGGAGTGGACGCAGCAAGTGGAGCGGGTGGAGATGAACGAGAGAACCGCACGCAGTCTGAAAGTTGGGGTAACGGCCAGATACCCCCGTTCGCGATACCGCGAAGGGCGGACGTGAGGGGCAACGTGGTTGGAAGGGACTTCATATTGACCCTCACCGAGGCGAGGCCGCTGGAGACTGTGCGCTGGTGCAAGGCCCCGGTCCTCGTGATCCACGGCGACCAGGACGAATCTGTTCCGGTCAGCCATAGCGCGATGTACGAGAGGGCTATAAAGGAGGCTGGCGGGACCGTCGACGTGCACATTGTCGCCGGGGCGGACCACACGTTCAATTCGGCGGTGTGGGAGGCCGAAGTGATACGCAAGACCGTCGAGTGGTTCAAGAGATGCCTGCTCAGGTAGCAGGATGGTCGGCAAAACAAGTGGCCGCCGCGCGCGGCCCCCGGCGGCGGGCAACAGGGCCGGCCAGCAGCACCGCCGGCTGCCGTGGCATACCGCAGCGTACGTGACCCAGCGGGGGGCACGGCTGGCGCAACGGCGAGCGACCCGGCTCGCAGCACGACGTGTTGCCCGCCGGGCGGCACCGCTGGCGAACAGCATCGCCGACGGCTTCGGCCGGCGGTTGCGCGCATGGCCCAGCAGGCAGCACGGGTGGTGGCTGCGGCCGCCTCGCCTATGACACTAGGGACGCTCCCGCACGACGGTCCCGATGATCGCCGAGGACACCCTACGGCATCCGAGCGCCTCACACGAACCACTTGTCCACGATCGGGCAATGCCCAAACACGAGGAGACGGAGAAAGGGTTTGAGTCATGGGGTGTCACAAGGACCCGGAGCTTGGGTGGGCCAGATATCTTGGTCTACCACGAAAGACTTCCCTAGCGTGCCATTCCATAAAGTGATGAGCAGGGAAATACTCTGGCCTTTGAGGGGGACGAATGGGCTTTCCGTGGTACTTGAGCACCCATTCTCTGAACCCGACGGTGCCATGGGCCTCCTCGGACACTTGCACCATGACATTGCCGATGTCGGTGAGGGCAATCGTGAATACACCGCGATCGAACAGCTTGTGGTGCATGGCACACAAGGCTAAGCCGTTGGACTCAACGTCCGGCCCACCTGCTTGCCACCATTTGATATGGGCGGCGTCCAGGCCCACAAGTACGTTCCCTAGCCTCACATTGAACCCGCAGACAGCACACGTGTATTCGTACGCGCGAAGGACGCGTTCGCGAAACTCGGGGTCCCGCCGCGCCCTCTGTGCCCTGGCCGAGGTCGATTCCTGCGGCGCTGCCCAGGAGAGATCCAACCCCACAGCTGCAAGGATATCGCCGTGCATAGTATCCGGAAAGTGCTGCTCCAAGAGCGATTGTGCCAGCTCTCCGACCAATGCGGGGTCTTTGACCAGGGCGTCATAGACCTCCTGGACGAATCCGCCGGTAACTCCATTGGCGAGAAGCTCCGAGTCGCTATAATCGCGCCTCGTGTCCAGCGGCTTCGATAGCTCCCAGATACCGTCGTTTGCCAGACGCACGAAGGGGTAGTTGGTCCTTGGAGGCCGCGGCGGACCGAACTCCGCCAGAAGGTCCGCTAGCTTCTCTTTCACTTCTTCGTAGGACAGCCAACGTACCCCGTCGCGCTTCAGACGTCCGAGGGCATACAAGACGAGGAGGGGTTTGTGAGGCGCCCTCTTGTCGCGGTAGGTCCAGATTGTGAGGTTTTCGAACTTCGATTTGATTTCTCGCCCGTTCACGGAACGCCTACTTCCATTCGAGACACGGCGCCGCGGTGCGCAAGATGCGGTGAAGACTGCATTACGCGTAGACAACCTGCACGGGTGTGGCTAGCAGGAAATGTCGAGAGCCGCCGCCCGCCGCACATCGTCAATGCCGTCAATACTAAACCACGCGGTCTGATACATCGGAACTCAGGCCCGGTGACAATTCATGAGCGTTCAAAGCAGCGAGGCCGGTCACGTGACGAGCGTTGTGCCATGGCTGCAATAGCTATTCTCCAATTGTCCCGGAAATCCTTTACGCAAGCCGAAGTGCCCGGGAATGACACGGGCGCGACAAGTCGCAGGACCCGTACTTACACACGCCAAAGGCTTCATATTTCGGTAGCCGCCTCGTTGGCGAGGAGATAGTTGGTCCCAACGGGCACGCGGAGGATCCTCAGATCTGAGTATAGGATGGGTCAGCAAAGAGGATCTCTTGATCATGCCGTCTCCCAACTTGACTTCCAGTATGTCAAGCCATACCCCTATGCCTACATGCCTCCATTCGGTTGTTCTGTAGTAGCTCTTGAGCTCTTGCCCTGACATCTCTTCCGGCGAGCCGACGACTCTGGCTCTTGCAATGATCCCTCCAGTATCCTTTCGGCCACCGTCAGAACGCCATATGAACACCTCATCGCCTTCCTCCATCCGGTCGACAAAATGCCTCTGCCTGATGAACCAGCCCAAGAGATCGTCGTTCTCAGCCAAGTACCGGTCGATATCAAAGCGCTCGGGGTTGCATTGTAATATCCAGCTTACGGAAGGAGAGTATGACGTGGCGGCGTACTCCGGCATGAAAAGCTCACCGATTCCATTGAAAACACACGGAACTGGATTCTGCTAACGGCTCGCCTCAGGCGGCTCCAATCTTCACTCAGTCAGCTAACGCCTTTAGGAGCGCATCCCGTGCGTCTGTGTAGTAAACAATCGCCAATCGGGCCGCCAGATCATCGGAGATCTCGTTGAGCTGTCGCCGGCACGAGACTGGGACGACAAGGGTTTGGACACCCTTCTCAGCAGCAAGCTCTGCGAGGTCTACGGCGTTGTGCAACGGTTCAAGAGAACCCCCTATTGTCAGTCCTCCGACCACCGCCAGCCCGCCTTTCAGGCTCTTTCCAAGAATTGCGCTGCACAATCCTAGGAGGAGAGGCACACCGAGGCTGTTGCCGCTTTTAGCAGCGTCCATGGCCCTCACTTGCACTACAAGTTCCCTTTGCCTTGCGTCACGATCCCCGACGAGCTGGCGGTTCTGAGAAATGAGATTCTGATACGCCGCAGTCACGCTCTCGCGGAGGGGTGCCGGAGCCTGAACATTCGCAAGGCGGACGCCCGTCCCTGGGGTATCGTTTACCTCAATCCGATAGAGTCCGCTTCCTTCATCCTGTCCGCCGGGGCTGATGGCCCACACGTGCCCGGGAGGCAGCGGGTCCGACCCGACTGTGTTCTCGCTGTGCAGCTCCGGGGTGGCAACAAACTGCTCCACGGAATCAAGCCCTATGCGGTAACTGAACATGGTATTCCGGAACTCAGCGGACCCTATTCGCTTCTGCTGCTCCTTGACCCTGCGCCGACATTCTAATGCCAGCCTTATCGCCCACTCAGTATCTGTATCCGGAATCTCCGCTTCTGGCGAAGGGTAGAGCAGCTTGAGGAGCCCATTCGCGGTTCTCAATACAGCGCTTGTGTCCCGCCCGCTCAAGGCCGGCCCGAGAGCAACCCGCTCGATGATCTTGGATATGCGGTTGTGGCTGCGAAGACGCGTCCAACACTCGCTCAGGAAATCGCTAACAAGGCCGAAATGGTCTGTGAAGAGCGAGCGGTCCATCTTCTGGACATCCCAGCCTGGCAAGTAAGCATGGATTCGGTCCATGAATGCTGTGTCGTTGCGCATTTCAGGTGGCAAGGGTCCGAAGAGATGCCCGATCCTCTGTTGGTGCTCCACATCCACATCGAAATTCCCGACTATAACAATGCTGCCTTCTGCCCTGATGCTTTCGCGGCCGCGGCTGAACTCCCCGCTTTCCATGTATCCCTTCAGGATATTGACGCCATCTTTCTGGTCGAAGCTAATGCCGCTCACCTCGTCAAAGCACACCACATCGTACTGACAGACGAGGCCCCGTTGGCCGTTGGAATTATTGACAAACATGCGCGCCACGGTAGCCTTCCCGCCGCTTACCAGGTGAGAGTACGGACTTACCTGCTGAAACAGATGGCTCTTGCCTGTGCCGCGCGGTCCAAGCTCGACCATGTTATAATTCCGCTCCACGAATGGGACCATCCGCATGAGAATGATGTCCCTAGCCCTCGGCGAAAGCGCCTCCGGCTCAAGGCCGATGCTGCGGATGAGGAATGCCTTCCACTCCTCGGTTGTGAACATCTCCCGCCCCCGGGCCAGATCGGTCAGCACCTCACGTTTGCTGAGCTGAATGGGCCGGAGGCTCAATACCCCAAAGGGCCTGCCGTTCTTCTGCACTGCTATGGCAGGATCGTATTCCAATTCAAGTTCGGCGTAGAACCCGCCCGTCAGCATACGCTGATGCGCGCTGACGAGCTCTGGCGCGATACGTACATTGCTGAGGCGCAGGCTCGGTAGCGTCGCTAGATAGCTGTCAGTATTCTCATCCAGGCGGGCGGTAATAAGGTCTATGACCTTGACCGATCCGCGTTCCCGGGCATTCGATTTGAAAAGCTCCTCCTCGCCGGCGCGGACCACGCGTTCGCGGAGCTGCCTTTCGACGATCTTGAGGCCCTCCTCGATCTCCGCCTCATCCGTTGTGGCGCAATAACGGCCCAATAGGAACTCGCCCACATAGGTGGGGACAGCGTATTGCCCTTTGAATGCACGAGCGAGGTCTTTACGTACGATGAAGCCGTCAAAAGCCTCGGCGGCCAACCTATCCAAATGGTCCAGCTCCACTAGCCATCCACACCTCCGCCACCGCCGACTATTGTTGGTTGCTGAACCCAAACCCTATCGGGCCTATCCGGGGCATAGACCACTGCAACAGCCACCGAGCCCTCAAGGGAATCATCGGGACAGAGGAGCGAAACTGAACCGTCCTCCCCAACCGGTTTTGGCTCTTCCACCACTGTCGAACGTGGATCCGCTGGTTTTGTCCTGAGGTCGGCCATAAGTCCCTGGAATGCGCCAGATAAAGCTATCCTGCACCTGAGTCCCGTCCACTTACAGTCTTCGAACCGAACCGCACGCGCAACCGTCGATGATCTCACTGAAAGAGCCGGAACCACGACCTCCTGTGGGCTGACGCCACCATGTTCGTATTCCCTGCTCGCCACAAAGCAGCTGATGCCCGGAGCTACTGCGATGCGAACCGATGAATCCCAAAACCATGGTACCGTCATACAATCCACCATGGCCTGCGGCTTTAGCCGGGCCGCGCGTCCTTTCCGGATTTCTGTGGCACGTTCTGGCAGTCTATGAACTGGGAGGCCTCCCGGAACCAGTAACCAGCCATGATCGGTGACAACTCGGACTTCGCGCCAACCGGCGTCCAACAGGCTTTTCACACGAGCTAATATCTGTTTGAGTTCTTCGAACGCCCTGTAAGCGAGACGCCACCCTTCTACATGGCCAATCTCATCAAGCCTCCCGCACTCAGACCAGGCCGTCTCTCCGGGGTTGCCCGTCTGTGGCTCCGGCAGCACCGTGAAGCCTGATTCGCCCAGGACCTTACGCAGGACATGGGCGTTGACCTGCGTACCCTGGTTTGTTGCAGGTGTGAGCTCTGGCCCGCTGAAAAAGCGCCCGGCAACCGGGCAAGCAGCTGGCTTGGCAGTCTCAGTGACAGATGGAAGCGGAGCAAAACGATAGGCTAGGTCGCACGAAAGCCCGTCATCCTCCAGAGTTGCCGCGAGAACGTGCGCAAGATCCATCCGTAACCCATCCACAAAGAGGAAAACAACACCCTTCTCAGGCTCTCGATCGCACGTGGCGAATTCGGGAGCGGCCCCTTCCCACGCGGACTGGAAGGATTCGCAAAGGTCGCGCAGCCACGGAACATAGATGGCATCGAGGACCGCTGAAACAGCCTCCACGTCCTTGCCCTCGCGAACAGACGCAAGCGCCCGCAAGGCTGCCAGGTCAGCCTTCCAGCCATCCGTGAAATACTGGCCGGCAATGTCCGTCACCGTGCCACCATGCAAAGGGTTAGCCACCGAACCCGAAAGATCAAGGAGATGCTGAAGTGCTAGAGCCAAAGGGGCTTTGTCGAGTTTTGCCCAGACCCATTCTCTCCGGCGGCGATGATACTCATCGAGATGTGCGATCTCGAGACGGGCATCTGCCGGGGATTTCTTGCGCAGTTGCAGGAGAGCAGCCCGTAGAATTGTCTCTTCAAACTCGTTATCCTGCGGCCACGACTCAACAGATACGTTTTCAAAGAGCGTTAGGTTCCTCCCCTTTTCTTGAGGCTTGGCTCTCAGCAAGAGATCGGGAACGTTGGGATAGTTCGCCGGTGCCTCCTTGAAGCGATCCCAAACAAGTGCCCATCGTCCTGCCTTCTCTCCCAGTTTCCTGGCAGCCGTCAGAGCACCGTCATGCTCAGGATCCAGACCAAGCTCCCGTCTGCACTGAGCAGAGAAGGCCTCCCATTCCTCCGTGGACAGCTTCGCCTTCTCGTCGTCCGGAGAATTCATCCACAACAGCACTTGCTTTGTGACATCCGGTGCCAGAAGAGCGTTGAGGAATTCGGCTCGGAGGGGGGCACTGGCCCGGAGCCAATCTACGGGCTCGCCGAGCAAGGCAATGGCAGCCCGCTTTAGGGCCTCGGAGGTCTGAGGATCAGATGCTACAGCTATCCCAAGGCCGCCTGCCTGGGACTGCAAAAACGCCGACAGGGTCCAATCGCGGCCGTTCTTTTGGCTCCAGATGACGCCAAGGTACTGCAGCCCCGCCAGGGGCTTGATCTCCGCCGGGCACTCCTCAACAGCGCGTAGGCTGGCTCTCGAGTGGCCAGGAAGGTACACGATGGGAATCGTCCTTTTCTCCCAGTTAGCGCCATCCAGTTTGCGTGCCAGCATGCAACGGACCCATATGGCAGGTCCGGTAAAGTTGGCCGCGTCATAGGATCCAAGTGTGAGAATAGGAACCTTTTCCCTCAAGCGGGGAACCACGGCCTCCCACTCTTTAGTTGCGTCCGGCCAGAATACGGCCAGCGGGGCCACCATGTCATTGCTGTTATAGTCGGCCGCGGATTTGAGGGCGGCCACGATGGCATCAAGAAATGTCAGGCTCATCTGGCACTCCCCCTTGCCCTTCGTTTCTCTTCGAGGGTCAGGTGACGGTCATTGATCCTCTCCATGCCGTCCGGGTTGCGGCCGCGGTCCTTGTTCCAGTTCACCGTAACCTTACTCCGTAAGACACCCGCTAGCACGAATGGGCGGATATTCAGCCTCACGCCATCATTCAAGTCCGGTTCCCAACCGAGGGGTTGTTTTTCGATGGGTTTCCACCGAACGTAGATGTCGTAAGGCTTTTCGCCAATCAGTATTAGTTCGAGCTGCCTCTTCAAACCCTCGGCGGCACCGATTCTGGCATCGGCCGCAGGCTTTCCGGCTGCGGCTTCTTCCTTCTGCCTGGTAATCCAGTCACCGAGATAGGAGTATATCAACTTCTCCAGCTTTGCCCGGTCCAGACCATGGTAGTTGACTAGCGCAGAAAAGCCGTCTTTGCGCCCATCCCAGATATGCCAGATGAACGGCCGGTTGTGAAAGAGTCTCGCATGTTGTGCGAAAAAGCCGTCCCGGAGCCACACATCAAGCCCTTTGCCGCCGTACCCAACCGCGGCAAGGAGGCTTTCCTCTACCGCCATGTACCAATCATGGCCATACGCGGCGGCGAGAAGCTCTCTCAGCCTGTCCACCGCCGGAAGTTCCCCCAGCACCGGCGGCAAGCATACAATCCCGTCTGAATCTGCAAACCGTGTCAATTCATCCTCGGCCGGCTGGCCGGGCCACTTGTATCCGAGAAGCCGGGCCACCGCAACCTGCAGTGGTGCGGTGCTTCCCTTCACGTTACCCCTAAAAAGCCACTGCGTCGGATCATCGCTGTGTGGCTCGGGAAGCGGACCGGCTTTCTCTGCCTCAGCCTGCCAGTACTGCAGATCAAACGGCACTTTGACCAGGGTGCCGTTAGTCACCTTCAGCGCTTGATCAATCTCACGCACGGCCCGCGCAAACTCCGGGGACTTGCAGAAAGCCCAGATGGCAGGGAGATGGGCGGGGTCTTTGGGGATGATGACAGCACAATTGGTGTCGAACTTCTCGCCCGTGTAAAGGGTGACGGGCAAGTCGCGCATGAGGCTTACGGCCACACCGGCTTTTCCCCATGCCGCATACCCCCGAATTGGGGCTATTCCCTTATCAGCCAACTCCTTCAGTAGTCCCTTGCCTTCTTCCCACAGCAGGATATGTTGTCGACCACCGTACGGCATGGTTTTCCTGACAGTGCTTTGCTGGAACTCCCAGTCTTTCGTGCGCCCAGGCAGTTCCCAAAATAGACGGCCTAAGCGAGGGTAATCAGCGGTCGATATTCCCTGAAATGCATCAGCCCATGTGACTAGTGGCTTCCCGGCCCCAAGTTCCCCCAGCACCACTCTACTATCCGGATTCTTCATCTGAGCAAGTTGACTGAGCACCACTCCCTGGCCTGACCGCAGCAGCGCGGCCTTCTCTTCCGGCAATTGCGGCTCCGACGCGTCCAATCCCAAGAACTCCAAATCCTGATTGGGAGTCCTGTTCCGAAAGGCGACCAGGGCGACCTTTACCACCTCTCCGCCAATCGTTTCAAAAGCATGGGCCCCCAGACGCGCAACAAAGAGCCAGCTCTGTTTCTTAAGCATGTCGGAACGCAGGGCCTTGTCCGAAGTAAGGAAGAGCCAGTTGTGCGGATTGACAAGGGCATAATACCCGCCGTCTTCGGTGAAAGCCCAGCAGCGCTCGAGGAAGCATGTGGCGAGATCCTTCTTCGCCTTCGGAAATTGGCTCAAGCAAAAGTCCTTCAGGAATTCGCTCTGTTTGCTCCGAAGCAAGAACGGCGGATTCGTCACCGCCAGATGGTATTTCTTTGTCAGTATCTCAAACGCCCTCACGGTGCCCTTGGCAAAGCCTCCGAAGACCTTTGCAACGGGGTCCGCGATGTTGCGTTCGCGAGATAGAGCCTGCTCTATATGGGTCATAAGCTCGTCTGGCTTAACAGCATAGAGGCCGCGGAGCCCAGCCTTGGAAGGATCGATCAAACTGCCGAGCTCCTGGGCGTTGGAGAAAAGCCTGTGCAGTTCACTAAGGGCTTCCGCCAGCGCTGTGTCGCCATTGGCCATAGCACGCCAATCGTCGAGAGAGCCTCCGAGCGGCAGACCGGAGCAGGCGATATTCGGAATCGGCAGCTTCTTGTCGACAGGCCAACCGGCCTTCCAGGCGGCCATAGCAAGGGCGAAGGCGGCTATCTGCACGCACCGCGGGTCGAGTTCGAGGCCGTAGAGATTCTCGCGGAGCACGCCCCCCACGGCGTCTGATGCGGATTCGCCTTCCTCCTGGCGCATCTGCCACAGCATCTGGAAGGCTTCCACCAGGAAATGCCCGCTGCCGCAGCACGGATCGATTACGCGCACTTCCGCCGCCTTCGTAGGCCAGGCTGAGAAATCATGCTTTACTTCGCGCCGGTAATACAGCCATTCGTCCTTGAGAGGGCTATCCGGATGAACGGAAAGCCACCAGGCCCCAAGCGTGTTCTGAAGAAGAAACTCAACCATGTAGTGCTCGGTGAAGAGCTGGGTAACAGCGGGGATTTCCTCGGCTAAGACAGGCCTGTTGGCCGATTGCACTTCGCTCTTGCGTTTCGTTTGCCAGAACTGATAGGTCCACCCCAGCCCGTCGTCAGACGTGAATATCCCTTGCGGCAAGCTCTCTAGCAATTCCTCTAACCTAAGCCTGTCCTCAATGGCAAGGCGTACTTCCAACAACGGGTCATCCTGCGGAAATATCCCAGGTAGCGTCTCCGCTGCAAAACGCGAGGCCACGACCCACCGATCTTGCTCCCCTTCTTGACATGCGATCTCAGCGCATTCATCAAGCGTGATGGGAACGCCAAATCCCGGGTGAATGAGCAGGCCATTCTCCGCCAGGAACCGGGCAAAGAGCATCCGGTGCCAGTGCTCATGGGCGCAAGCCTGCTTCAGAGCCTCATCGCCGCCCAATCGCCGGCTGAGCGTCCTCAGTCGCACTCTCAAGTGTCGCTCAGCCGGCGACATCGTTGGCCGCGGGTCTCGGTCCGATACCGCCAGCATCTGGAGGGCCTTGCCGGCAGCCCCCTCAGCAAGCTCTCGGGCCTGAAGCACCGCCTTTTCAAGCAGGTTTCGTTCGGAAACACCGAGCAGGCTCATGGCAACACTACAGGCCTCCCGCTTTTGATGATGTTCAAGGCACTATCCCTAACCTCCGCCAGGTACAAGTCGAGCTCCTCCTCGGAGCGGATGGTCGCCCGCTTCAGAATGAGCCGTTCGGCAGCGGGTTTCGCCTCCCTCGCCGCATCCAAGAGCGCCTGGGCCACACGCTCCGCCATAGCCGCAGTCTTGTCCTCCCAGGCGCTGAGAGGAGTCTTGTCAAGCTCGCGCAAAAGGTCCTCGTCAGTATCTACTCTGAGCAATGGGAGAGGGTCCAGACCGCGGCGCACTTTGATCTCCTGTTGCTTTTCCGCTGGCAGCCTGCACCAGGCCTCGCTCTCAAGCAGGTCAGCCATCTTCTCCTCATAGGCACGAAGATGTCGTTCTCTTGCCTCCTTTAGCGCCGTCCTTAACGCCCCACTCACCCTGGAAAGCAGTGGTGGCACCAGGTCAGGCTCCGCCAGCAACCTACGTTGCTTCAGTATGGCCTCTGTCTCCGCAGCTACTTCCTCGTAGACTGGCAGGCTACGGGCATGACTGAGCAACGCTTTGAGCAGCTCCCACCGGGGAAGCCTCTGGTGAGCCTTGTCTTTGGCCCGCTCCCATTCCCTGTAATCCCTTAACAATTCAGCGCGCTTTTCATGCACTGCTGCTAGACGCTCGTTGCCAACAAGATCCATAAGATCCTTTATGTAATGAGCTTGCGGTTTCTCTGGTAGCGGCGGCTCACCACCGGCCGCTTCCGAGAGGCTACGCATCCGTGTCAGGAGCTGCAGCACCGCCTCTGCTTCCTCGCCCGACCTGAATGGGACTTCAAGGTCCTGAAGGAGCCTCCTGATCTCAGCTCGCTCTGCAAATGTGATGATCCTCTGCTCTGCACGAAACTCCGTCTGCTGGATCGTCGTGCCTGTGAGCTCGGAGACTCTGATGGGCTGATTCTTGTAAATTGCCCTAAGATACCCGGACGCAGCAAGAGCAAGAAGGGCTCCGTCCACCGCATCGCGAGGCCATCCGTATGGAGGCGCCTCGAAATGCCTGCGCACGTCGTTTCCCTGCTTTCCCGAGACCCCGATGTACGACAGGACCTCTTTGCACACGGGATGCTGTGCGGCATCGCCCTTGTAGTCAATGGCCCCCAGCGGGTCCGGATCTCCGCGCCGCGCCCTGTCGGCAACGCGGCTCCATGTGGTGAGATCAGCCTCGGGGAAACGAGGGTAAAGCCGCAAGAGCGCATCCTGGCAAGCTCTTTCCAATGAAGCCTTGAGGTCAGCGCCCTGTACCTCGACCCCACCGCCTTGAAATACTTTGGCACTCGCAAGGACCTTCTCTACGATGTCCCCTATATGACGCTCATGCGCGTCGCGGTGAGCCTGGATGTTGGATCTCGCTGCTCGCCCATCATCGGTCGTTGGCGCCGGCCGAGTAGCAAGCACCTCCTGTGCTGCAAGGTACCCTGCGATCTGCGATCGTAACGCCTCTGCTTCCAACCTGGGCAGGAACACAAACACGACCGGGCTTTCCGAACCCGCGCCAACAGCTTCGCGCTGCGTGGCGGATTCAGTCACATCCCAGCCAGTCTGAACCCATATAGGCACCTTTGCATCCGCCGTTGGGCATTCGGGTCCAAAGTGGAATGCTGCCTGCCTCGGGGTTTTGCTCGTTCCTTGCGTTAGGGACGTCTTGAAAGACGCCCGGATGGCTTCTTGAAGAAACCGGTGCCGTTCTGCGCCTATCTTGGCATCGTCCCCTTTAACAGCGCCCAATCGGTTTTGGTAGTCGCGCCCCCACTCTGCTCCCTCGGGCGTTTGCAGGAGGTATTCGTCCCCCACCTGCATTATCGCGCCGTGTTTAATGAGATCATCGAGCAGTTCCGGGATTCTCTGGCGAAGGGAAGCACTACCTGCATTCAGGTCTGTTACAAGAAGGTCTGCAAGGGTATCTGCCGTCCCCCGCAGTCCTACGCTCTTATCAACCTTGCTTATGAGGAAGAGCAAAGCACATATTCGTGACTTGAGTTTACCGTCCTCGGAGCCATCGTTTGGTTCAGAGATCCTTTCGTCAAACTCGCGTGAGAGAGCTGCAGTCTGAAGTAGGGTCGGCCGTTGTTGATCAAAAATGAAGTCACCGCCAACAACACATCCGATGGGGAAGTCGGCCACCTCCCTCGCAGCTTCATGGGCCAGCCGCAACTGCGTCCGAAGCCGGGCTGCAGTTCCGCTCTGGTCGAGCCCTCTTAGGACCCTCTGCCAGAAACGCCGCCTCGTCGGAAGGAGAGGATAATCGGCCATGAGGAACCCGGCATCTCCGCTCTCAGGACCTATCCGCGACCCACCCAGATGACGGTCGATCTCTCCCCGCGCGCTTTCCAAAACCCTGCCCAAATCGGCTTGAGCCGAAGGCTTTTTCCGAAGGACCGTCTGTCGCAAGACTTCCTCCGTATCTTTGTCCTCCAGAGCAATGTGAATCGTAAAGCGCGCCTGGAGCTTCTGGAGAATCGAGTTTGCTACCAACGCTGATTGCCCTGTAGCAGCGAAGAGGACATTGCTTTCAAAGCGGCTGACGACGGCCTGTACGGCTTCCTGAACCACATCTACCTTATCAACACTGTCCCCGAGGTATTGCTGCAGCTCATCAATGACCAGTAGGACGCAAGGCAGCTTCCCGGGTTTATTGCTTTGCATCCCGAAAACCAGACGCATGATGTCCACCATGAGTTCCGTCGTGACCGTTGTCTCCGCAGGGAATTGGCTCCGAATCTGCCGCAGCACCTCATCGGGTGATGAGCCCAATTCCGGGTTAACCCTGATCAGCTCTCTTGCTAGAGCGGTGGACACGAAGAGATTCTGTAGCTCCGCATCGTACCTTCGACCTTGAGCTGCCAGCCCCGCGCGGAGCGAATCCAGCCAGCCCTCCTGCCTCACCCAAAGGTCGAACTGAGCTAGATTTACACGTTCAGGGAGCCCAGCGGCGCGAAGGACTATCCCGAGTAACGCGGACCTCGGATCGTTTGGACTGCCAGCACTCAGCGTACCCGCAGCCGACCACAGCCCGCCCCTCTGACGCCCCACACTGGAAAGCTCCATCAAGGGATCTCGGATGTCGTCGGGCAGGTTCGCTAGGCCCCTAGCTGTTGCACCGTCGGGGAAGCGGATATCACGCCAGAGGAATTCGAGCATCCTCACCAGATGGGACTTACCGCATCCGTAGAACCCATGAACCCAAACGGCTGGCTGAGTAGGCTGACTAAGGTTAGCGAGGTATGACTCGAGTATGCGCCTCAATCCTTCTCGGTATGAACCCTCGCAAACGAACTGCTCGACTTCGTAACGCGCCACTTCCCACTCTGCCTCTGTTCGAGGCTCGACGACCTTGGCGACGCCATCGTTGGGCAAGGAGTATGTTGTCGGATCTCTTTGAAAAACCTGCTTGTTTATGGTCATGTCCCTTTCTCCTCCGCCTCAATGGGTATCGCAAGATAATTCCAGCCATCCCTAGCGTCAAGCAGCCTATAATTCGACCCTTCTCGAGTTCCTGGGAAGAATACCACCAGTCGGCCCCTGATGTCCCCCGCGACTCGCCCAACTAGAGTTGATACCCGCGTTATTCCAAATAGGGCGCCGACACCGATGACTGCCACCACCGTGTTGCAGTCTGATGATCGCAGTACGTCCCTCATGCGATCTGATAAGGAGTCGAGAAAACTATCGAGCGCTGGGGTGATGCACTTGGGTTCGGCGAAGTACCCTTCTCTATACTCATGGGCGGCCATCCAGTCCTCAAACGTCATAGACACATCGATAACGTTCCAGCCATGGCTTGCTTGCCGCGTGACGACAGCGAACTCATCTAGGCGAGCACGGATTCGACGTTCATCACGCGGTTCATAAAGGCAAAACCATACCTTCTCAGGCCCTGACAGGCCTGTCTGCCACGGGACGCGCACAAACGCCTCATATGCCTTGAGCAGGGAGGCGATTCTGGACATCTTCCGCCACCACCCCTAAATCAGGGAGTCCGCTGCTTTACCAATTCTGCCAACACACCATTAAAGCCAATATCTGTGACACCGCCGGCACTCCCGTAGTCTATCCACCCAAGCTTCGAAGCCTCGAAAGCGTTCCGGTAAACCTGATCCAAGGGTGCATCTAGCAGTTTCACCCATAGCGTGTCAAAGAGGGCATTTCCCTGCCCGCCGGATAGATACCCCAAGAAGAGGGCGTACACCGTTGACGCTGGTCCCGAAAGCGCACGGCACCGGATCTTCACGCTGTGGCCCGAGAGATGCCCCGATTGAGTCCAGGAGGACAAGAGATTTCGAGTCATCCTTCGGATCACGTCGGGGCTGTAGCGTCCAGGATACGCAGACCGTAGAGCATCCTCCATCACGTTCTTCGGAAGGGAAGTTGCCACCGGCCACGGCAGCACGACGGATGCCGATTCCCGGAGAACCGGGTCACGAGCGCATGCACAAAGGAGAGCAAGAAGAGGTTGTTCTCTTACGTCGTGATCCCAAAGGAACCTAAGCGCGGAGTACACAGGAACCTCCGGACGTAAAGCATAGAACTCCCGGAGTATCCGCAAGGTCTTCTCGCGCGACGCCTGGGTTGCCTTGCTAAGAACGTTTTCGTCGAGCACCAGACGTCGAACCTCCTGGTACGGCGCAAACGGCTCAACAGCAGCGGCCAGTTTGCGTAGCTCGCCCAAAGCAATGCTACGGTAAGTATGTGTCCCCATGGGGTTGTCCACGAAGCCATGTTCAAGCAACTCAGCATAATCTACAGGGTTCATTGGGTCCCACCTATCGTTGTCGTGAGCTGAACTGGGTAAGCTGAGCGCAGCCCGCTTATGTGCAGGAATGCGACGATGCGACGAAAGCCGATTTGGTTTTCCGGGAATCAGTCCCAGGCTCCCTGCTTTCATGTACCGGCCAGGACCTTGAAACCGTCCCGGATCACCTGAGCCATGGCTTTCCTGCGCGCGACCAGGAATTCATCATATGACATGGTTTCCCATCCATCTGGCAGCGCATGCCAGTAGCACATCTTCTGAAGCTCATCGCCAGCTATCTTGCGATCTTCAATGAGCTTGGGGAAATACTCAGCAGGAGGAGCCTCCCGGATGTTGATGTTGTCCGACCACTCCACTAGAGCATAATTCGCGATTTGATTCGTATCTCTCAAATCCGTTACC
>Ga0134101_1001547_pt1 | contig 17445 bp, 14 predicted proteins | sample 12_3_2metaG_FD_94446 | JGI IMG/M metagenome (GOLD analysis project Ga0134101, IMG submission 94446) | Switchgrass degrading microbial communities from high solid loading bioreactors in New Hampshire, USA - 12_48_3.3_201_A2 metaG | ecosystem: Engineered > Bioreactor > Semi-continuous > Anaerobic...
CCTTGGTGGGCCCCGGGGGAAATACCCCCGCGGGGCAATTTTTTCCCGGGCCTCTCCCCTTTCTGTTTCCCGTATCCCCCCCCCCCCCCCGGACAGAATCGGGAGGTCCCCTGTTTGCCTGCCTTGCTTTCCAATAGATCAACTCGCGTTTCCGTTGCCACGCGCAGTCCTCGGCAAAACGCGTTCACTTTGTTGTCTCCCAAGGGAGGGCACTCCCCGCCGTGGCGCTCGTACCACCGGTGCTCTCATTAAGTTCCCGAAAGCGCTCCCGGTGCCCTATTGTTCCGGTCAGCGGCACGGCCCGCGACCTCCACGCTTGTGTACCCTGTTCAGAGCTAAAGCAGTCGTTCAAAGGCTTGGGTGGGACTTGATCCTTGGGGCTCCATGCCATAGTCGTCCCAGTTGTTCCTTCACTTCGCTGACCCAGGGGCTCGCGTTTCTTGCCGCAGCCCTTATCACGAAAACACCCGACAAGGATTCCCGGAGCCCCTCGTATGCCTTGCAACTCTCGTGTAGCACACGTGTAGCACATACGCAGGTGGGGGAAGAGCGAGATGCTGGACCGACTTATCGCCGAACTATCCTCGCACAGGCCGCTGGACGCGTCCCGTCAGAGAGCGCTTCTCCTCGCGGCGGCCGCCCTCGTGGAGATGCGCGACCCTGTGACCGCGGGGCACTCCGCAAGGGTAGGCAACCTCAGCGCCATCATCGCCCGCGAGCTCGGGCTGATTCCTGATATCCAGAGCGCCCTACGACTGGCGGGGCTGGTCCACGACATCGGCAAGATAGGCGTGCCGAAGGCTTACCTCGTGAAGGCAGGCAAGCTCACCGAGGAGGAGATGGCAGAGGTCCGTAAGCACGCGGGCCTGAGCTATGAGATCGTGTCGGAAGTGCCCGGCCTCGTCCATATAGCGCAGATCGTGCTTCATCATCATGAGCGTCTGGACGGGCGGGGATATCCCACGGGGCTCACCGGAGAAGAGGTCCCGCTCGGGTCCCGCATCCTGTGCGTCGCAGATAGCTTCGACGCCATGGTCACCGACCGGGCCTACAGGTCGCCGCTCCCGCTGCGCGCCGCCATCGCCGAACTCGAGCGGTGCGCCGGCACGCAGTTCGATCCCGCGGTGGTTGAGGCTCTCAAGGCGTACCTCCTCCGCACCGACCTGCAGTTCCCGTAACACGCAAGATGGTTATTGTCGAACGACATACAAGACATGTAACATGCAAGGCGACCGGATGGGCGCAGCAGACGATACACTCGTCGGCGTAAGCCACGCGCAATAGAAAAGAGAGTTGGTTAGGAGGCATCTGAAGTGAAGTGGTTCCTGAACGTACGCATGAGGTCTAAGATCATCGCCCTGGTAGTGGTTCTTCTCGGAGTCGCCGTCTGGATCGGAACGTTCGCCCTTACAAGGTTGGAGGCAGTCAAAGCCGACGCCACCTCTCTCGCCACCAACTGGCTGCCGAAGACCAAGTACCTTGGAGACCTCAAGGGGCATGCGTCCGATCTGAGGCGGTATGTGCTCCAGCACGCCATGAGCACCGCAGAGGCAGAGTTCAAGGAATACGAAGAGAAGATTCGGACCGCCCGGAGCGAGTTCGAGGCCGACTACGAGCGCGTGGGGTCCATGCTTGTGACGGACGAGGGCAAGCAGCTACACGCCACCATAGGGCAGGACTGGAAGGACTTCGCGGCCGTCGTGGACGAGGCCACGTCCCTCGCAAGGCAGATGCGAAACGACGAGGCCATTTCCCTGCTCCGCGGGCGCGGCTCCGAAATCGGGGATCGGCTGGCTGCCTCCGTTGATCAGATCATCGCCATAATCGACAGGCAGGCGACAGGGGTTGTGTCGGAAACCGAGGCTACAGCGACTGCTGCCACCCGTAGCATTATCGTTACCATAGCAGTCTCCAGCATCCTGAGCCTCCTGCTCGGACTGCTGCTAGCCAAGACCATCGCCGATCCGGTCCAGAGGCTTGTCAGGGTAGCCAACAAGGCGGCCCAGGGCGACCTCTCCGAGGAGCTCCAGGCTCACTCCACGGATGAGATCGGCATCCTGACGAGGGCATTCGCAGCCATGCTGGGAAGCTTGAGGTCCCTCATCGGGGAGGTCACGGCCTCCGCCCAAGCCGTGGCAGCCACCAGCGAGGAGCTGTCAGCCTCAGCGGAAGAGTCGGCCAAGGCGGTACAGCAAATATCCGATACCGTCCAGCAGGTGGCCGCCGGGACGCAAGACCAAAGCTCCAGGACAAGCGATGTGGCAACATCGGTGGGCCAGGTCGACCAGGCGATAATACAAGTAGCCAAGGGCGCGGAGTCGCAGGTGAAGAGCGTCCATGAAGCTTCTACCGTGGTTAGTGATATGAAGAAATCCCTCAGCGAGACGATGCAGGCTCTCGAGACCGTGGGGGAGTCGTCGCAGCGAAGCGCGGAGTCAGCCGCTCGGGGAGGGGAGTCGGTCCGGAACGTCATTGCCAGCATGGAGCGCATAGCCAGCACGACGCGCACGGTTGCTGAGCGCATTGGTGAGCTGGACAAGCACTCCCAGGAAATCGGGCGCATACTCGAGGTCATCGACGACATCGCGGAACAGACCAACCTGCTCGCCTTGAACGCCGCCATCGAGGCGGCGCGAGCGGGCGAGCACGGGCGTGGGTTCGCCGTGGTGGCAGATGAGGTACGCAAGCTTGCAGAGCGTTCGTCAAGTGAGACGAAAGCCATCGCGGAGCTGGTCGGCCGGGTGAGGCAGGCAACGGAGAAGGCCGTCAGCGCCATCGATTCGGGCCTCAAAGAGGTCGAGGCCGGGAGCGCCCTCTCAGAAGAGGCCGGAAAGGCGCTCGCGCAGATCTCATCCGACGCCGAAGAGGGCGGATCGCTCATCGCAAGGCTCATCGAGTCGGCGCGTGCCCTTGCCGAGGCGAGCTCCAGAGTGGAAAAGGCCATAGACGACATAGTGAGCGTGGCCGAAGAGAATACCGCCGCCACTGAGGAGATGGCTGCGAGCGCCGAGGAGGTCAAGAAGGCGGTGGACGCCATCGCGTCGGTATCCGAGGAAACGGCGGCATCGGTCGAAGAGGTCTCGGCGTCGGCAGAGCAAGTGAGCGCGTCAATCCAGGAGATGGCAGCATCAGCCCAGTCCCTGGCCGATATGGCTCAGAAGCTCCGCGACGCGGTCAGCAGGTTCAAGGTGTGACTGTGACCAAGAACAGAAAGGGGACAGCGAATTGCTAGGTACATCCGAAGTTCAGTCGCACACATCACCAGTCGGGCCCAAACCGCCCGGGACCGCCCCGCCCGGCAAGCCGGGAGCGGCCTCGGGCCAAACCGACGAGATCCAGTCGGAACAGACCGGCGAGATCCAGCTGGTCACGTTCAAGCTGGGCAGCGGGGAATACGGCATCGACATAATGCAAGTCCAGGAGATAATCAGGATGCCGGAGATAGTGCGCGTGCCGAAGGCGCCAGAATTCGTCGAAGGGGTCATCAACCTCCGGGAACAGGTTGTGCCAGTCATAGACCTCGCAAAACGTTTCGGGACGGCCGCGGTGTCGGGGATCGCCGCGCCACACGAAGCCTCTGGAACGTCTGGTGTGTCAGGCGCGGATGTAGTGTCCGGGGCACCCGGGTCATCTGTGGCATCCGGGACGCCTGCCACATCTGGAACATCTGGCACATCTGTGGCTGGCAAGAGGACCGACTCCAGCCGCATCGTGGTTACCAACGTCGAAAACTGCCCGGCGGTTGGCCTCATCGTGGACGCGGTTTGCGAGGTCATCCGCATCCCGACCGATACCATAGAGCCGCTGCCGGACATCGTCGCCGATGCAAGGTCCGACTTTCTGCGAGGCATTGGGCGGGTCGACGGCAGGCTCATCATCCTGGTGGACCTCGGCAAAATGCTGTCCGAGGAGGAAACCGCACAGCTCGAAGCCCGGCTGGAAGGGGATCCCGCAGCCTCCTCAGGAGCCGTCGGGTGACCCGCTTGGCCGGCCCAGGGCTTCCTTGACCCCCTGGGCATACCAGTAGTAGACCATGATTTGCAGCGCGACGGCCACCAGAGTGCGATGGCCGCCGCGCTGCAGTCGATCCAGCAGGCGGGCGGCGCCCGGACGGTCAGGCCAACCGCCGGCTGCAAGAACCGAGACCAGCCAGAAAAACGGCGGGATGATCATCGTGGTCATGCGCACGCTGAAGGTTGGATGCTTCCTGAGGTACACGACGGCCATGTGGCCGCGCTCGATCTCGCGGCGCCGGATCGCCGGGAGGTTCTCGACACGAAACTCGTGCTTGAGATGGTAGCCCGCGGGCGCCTCGGACCGCACAACGCGCAGCCCGAGCTTCTTCAGCCTCTTGCCGAGTTCCAGGTCTTCCCAGCCGTATTCGGTGAAGTCCTCGTCGAAGAGACCGGCCTCGATAAGCCACCGGCGCGCGATTGAGACATTGCCGCTGGCGAAAAATGCCATGGAGATGTCCGAGATCTTGCGAGGTTCGGCTGTGGGGTTCTCCAGGTTCGTCGTGTAGATGACCCGCCCATGCACTATGACCTTGCTGCTGTCCAGGATGGCGGCCAAATCATCGCCATCGTGGCCGGCTCTCGTCCACGTCACACCTTGCAGGCTCAGCACACCAGGCATACCCCGCGCGCCCGGGCCCTCCTCCGACCGCCAGCCTTTCCGTTTCCGAAGGGCCTCACTGACGTGCGCCATGACGTGGGCCTTCAGGAAGTCTGCGCGTGTCACGATGTCACTGTCCAGGAAGATGAGCAGGACACCCCTGGCGATTCTAATGCCCTCGTTCCTGGCCGCGGCCGCGCTGGTATGGGCGCGGTAGCGGTACACGAGTGGGCAGCGAGCCGGGCCGACGGCCTCATGGACCTCGCCGCCGACTGCGCTGGCCTCCGGAGCCCGTCCGTGCCACTGCCGGACGAGATAGTCTACCATATCCCGCGTCCCGTCGGTGGAACCATCGTCGATCACGACGATCTCGTAACGATCAGCAGGAAACGTCTGGTCAAGAAGCGCACGCAGGCATTTCTCCAGGATCGCCTTCCGGTTGTAAGTCGGGACTATTACGCTCACTACCGGGCCCCAACTGCCATTATGGTTGCGGCCATGGTGCCGGCCCCGCCCCTGGTCCTGGCCCTGATTACGAACTTGCGCTCGGCCCTGGCCCTGGTTCCCGCTCTGATCCTGGCTTTCGCCCCGGCCTTGATTTGGGTTTTGACCACGGTTCTGCCTTGCCATACGTCCCTTTCCTCCGACCCATCCTCCCTGCGCCGCCCACTCACTGCGCCGCTGGAGCATCGCAGCCTCAGGCACAGGCGCTTTGCCGCCTGGTCACGCCGCCCGTGCCGGCAGCGGCGCCAGGCGCGCCAGGCTGGAGCGGGAGTCCCCCCTTTCAGGAGCGTGAGCGCGCTCCTTCGCATTCCCGAACTCGAGCCGGCACGTGCTCGCCAAAGTACGTGAGAACGCCGTAAACGATGAAGAAGAGAGGAAGCATGTTCCCCGAGTATATAGTGAGGTCGAACTGGAGATGCGCAAGGAGCGTAGCGAACGCGGCCAAGGCGACCCCGGACGCGCCGCGAACGTGTCCCATGGCCTCTCCATCGGCCTGTTCCGCGGCTGTCCCGGAGGCCTGTTCCGTGGCCCCTTCGGGGGCGGGAGGCAGCGAGCAAGCCCATCGGATCCGAAGAACCCGTCGGGCCCGAAAAAGCCCACAGGCCCTCGCGCCGTTCGCGATGCCAAGGCAAATTACGCCGAGAAACAAAGCAAGCCCAGGTATCCCGGTCGACGCGCCGAACTCCATGAGGATGTTGTGCGCTGTGGACATCACCTCGTGGCTGCGCTCTTCGGGATGCGGATAGCTTAAGTACACCTCATGGAAGTTATTTACTCCAACCCCCAGGATCGGATGGTCTCTCAGCATGTGGATGGCTGTGCGCCAGATCTCAAAGCGATCGCTGTTGGCGGACGGCCTCACTATGCTCGCGTATCGCGCCAAGAGGGGCGGGTACACAGCGGCGCACGTGACAAAGACAGCAAAGAGACCTAGAAGGGCAAGGACAAGCGTCTTCCCTGAGCGACGGGAGCGCAGACTGACCACGAGAAGGACCGTCAGGCCCACACCGAGTGCCACCAGGCCCCCCCGCGATTGTGTTGCCCCCAATGCCGCTCCCATTACGGCGACCATAATGATGAGTGCTATCTTCTCCCAGCGCCTCGCAAAGCCTATGCACCCCAGTGCTACGACTATCGCAACGGCGAACACGGTCCCCGCCAGATTGCAGCCACCGAATGGTAGCTCCGCGCGTGGCAATCCCCCGCGCCCCGACAAGTAGAGACCGAATACGGTCAGTCCATATACGGCACCGAAGGTGCTGGACACAAGAAAGCTCCGCATCAGGCGTCGGCCCAGCCCAGTACGGTCTGTCATCACCCTATTCACCGCTCCGAGCGTCACCCAGACACTCAGGACCATCCCCACTGTGCCACCCCAGGCGTCGAAGCGGCTGACGGCCGATACGCCCGACACCATCATCCACGCACCCAGTGCAAGGAGGACGATGGTGGAGCGCGTGGCACGGACGGCTCGCGCGTTGGGATCGACGGCAAGTCGGTACAGTTGGTAGGCAAGGAGCACGAGCTGTGCGCTGAGGCTGTGACCGAGACCCAGCCCTATGGCGCCGGCGTAAAAGGCCATCCGTTCGATCCTCGAAATCCCGGACCGCGACGCTGCCGCCTCGTGTCCCTTCAAGGAACGCGGCCCCCGGAGAATCATATTCCCGTCTGCTAACGCGACGATATCGGTCTCTGACAACTCAGAGGTCCCTCTTTCCCCGCGGCACAGTATCCCCTCTGTTCCGATACCCACGGCCCACGGCCGTCCGAAGGCTTCACGTGATCCTGGGCCGTCCTGACGTTCTGACGACGTGGCAACCCCCTCGCTCCCCCTGCAAGCCCCTCGGCTTGAGTGCCCCCCAGCGCCCTCTCGTGGCAGCAGGGTCGTCCGCAAGCGAAACGAAAGCTCACGCGGTCCGGAGGCCGGTAATTCACGCGCACAAAACTGTTGCCATGGACGTCTATACTTGTAATTGTATTCTAGCTGGAAGACAGGAATCCTTCCGCTCAGGCGTCGCTGCCCAGGCGGCCGTCCAATACAGCGTGAGTCTCCGCGGTCCACTCTATTGTTTTGCGGAGGCGAAAGTCACTGGTGCGTGGGCGCGAGTGCCGGTGGCCGACGGCACCGCTGATGTCCCGGCCCTGGCCATCCACGGGCTGCTGGGCGTGGGGTATCGGTGGTAAACCTGGGAGGGAGGCGGGCCAGTTGCCCCCGCGGGACATGCCTCCATCTCCCAAATAGCAGGAGGTGGGGATCCCCGGTCGCCCAGTGGCGAAATCACTGATAGAATTTGGCCGTCTCGCATTCGTGGTGCTCACCTTCAACGCTCGCGATCTGCTACGCAGCTGCCTTGCCAGCGTCTTTGAGGAATGCGCATTGCTGGCAAACTCCATTCCGAAAACCTCGGTCCCCCAAAGGGCTTCAACATCGGGATCGCGAAGGCTTTGGACGCGGGGTCGCCGGCGTACTGAGGTCTCTATCGGATGTGGACTTACAAATCGGCCAATGCCTGCATCGGATGCGGGTTTCATAGTCGGTGTGAACGCGCATTGCATGCGGATTCCAGAGCGCCTCGAAATGCACACGCAGTGCAGGTTCTCATGGCTGTGAGTTCGTCATCGGATGCTGTTCCCGGGCGAGACAGTTGCGATAGGAAGCATGTCCCTGTCACACCGGTCGACTGCGAAGCAGATCTGATGATCCCGGCCGATAATCATGCCCGCCGACAATGATCCCGGCCGCTCCCCGCCGATGTGCGCCGATAACGGTCCCTGCCGATCCCCACGGATCGGATTCCCGCCCAAAACGATCCCTGCCGTTCCCAGGCCGACAGCCTTCCGTCGGCAAAGCCGATTATCGCGATTTCGTATCGGAGAGAGCTGAAATCAGTTATGGGGATCTGAACGCGCAGCCTTCAGCCAGCCGCCAGCCGGGGGCTGAGGCTGAACCGCGGCCCCTGCCCCTCTAGCCAGCCGATAATGAGCTTTCAGTCAACCTCCAGTCGGCCTTCAGCCGGCCCTCAGCCAGCCTTCAGTCAGCTCTCAGCCATCCTTCAACCAGCCTTCGGCCATCTCTTAGCTTTTTGACTGATGAGCTATCGCAGCGGGTTGCATCCAACAGCCTGACACAGATCCCAGAGGGTTTGCCCGAAACCATGTCATGATACAAACCAACTGCTTCAGTGGCACTGTAGCCTGCGGCAGGAAATCCCTTTTCTGTATAGAATTATACGGTATGGATATCAGCGTCCCTAGAGAGTTGCTAGACGAAAATGCCTTGTGCTTGGCTGCCAAAATGCTGTATATCGCCATAATCGCGGATAACCGCGGCCAACACGCAGTGTCTTTCCAGGAGCTTGCGCGGATGACCGGGATTCGAGACAGGCGCACGATTGTGCGATGCTTGAAAGCGCTCCAGGAGACAGGCTGGATGCAGGTCAGCCCGACCGGCTCTCGACCTGGAACTGGCTCGACGAATGATCCGCACGGCGGATTCGACGGGACGGAGCCTAACCGGGACGACTGGCGACGGCTCAGAAAGATTGTCCTAACTCCCCGTAACCCGGTCATGGAACTTAGGATACGGAAAGCTGAGGAGTTCAACAGTCGCCTGAGGACTGCACCCCATGTGGGTGAATTCCTCATGAAGGGGTGGCTAGACCTGCTCGTGGACGACACCGATTATGTTGACAACTTCAGGCCCGATTTCCTCAGGAACCCGGTTACCGGAGAAAACCTCGAATACGATCGGTATTACAGGCGCGGCGTGGCATTCGAGTTCAACGGCCCACAGCATTATGGCCCGACTCGCCGATATCCGGACAGGGACCGTGCAAGGGATCTTCGGGTACGTGACCTAATAAAGAAGGCTCTCAGCCTCGAAAACGGCGTTGAATTGCTGATTATACGCCCAGGGGACCTCTCCATGAGCAGGCTCACTGCGAAAATCGGAAATCGGCTGCCTCTGAGACTCGTGGACTTTTCTGATCCCCTCAGAACGGCACTGGACAAGGCTTCCAGCGTCTATACCCGAAGGGTGAGCAGGTCGGTGGCACAGGAATAGCAGGATGCCCCGCATCAGGCGGACCACAGAAGGAAACCGAGAGTGACCTCAGACCGAACGTAGCACTCCCTTTTACACACTCTGGAAGGTCTTTTCCGCAAGAAACCTGCCCTCGGCCACATGTTGCAACGCGTGACGCGCGCCAATCGCAATCATCGTATGCCTTTCGCGGTGTTCTGAACCGAAGTATCAGCCGCACGTGGAACGTAGACTGCAACGATACTACCCCGAGAACCGGCGGTGGTTGCCGTTTTCATCCTTTCGCTGCTGGTGCCAGCCGTGGGCCGGCATGGAGAACTGCCTTGAAAACAGCCGGATGGCCGCCGTTTTCATCCCCTCGCTGGCGCCAGACGCAGGCTGGCATGGACGACTACTTTGAAAACGGCAGTCCGATGGCGTTTTCATCCTCTCGACAGCGTCGATAGCGGCGGCAGCTTGCCGCCATGGACGACTACCAGGTGATCTCGAATAGGCGGCTGCGGCCCATCACCTGGTTTGCGGACCAGATGCCGATGGCGGCGCCGACCAGCGTGTCGCTGGGCCAGTGGGCGTGCTCGTACACCCGCGAGATGGCGACAAGGGTCGCGCCCGCATAGAAAAACACCCGATACTTCGGATATTGCCTCGCGAGGACCGTGGCAAGGGCGAACGCGGCCGCGCTATGGCCGGACGGCATGGAATTGTACCCCTCGCGAATGCACGGACCTGCGAACGAATACGGGCCCTGCCCGAGCCCCGGACGGGCGCGCCCGAAGGCCGCCTTCAGAATCGCGCAGCTCAAGCCGGAGTAAACCACGGCGTTTGCCGCAAGATACCCGGTCTCCGGATCGCCAAGCGCCACGAGACCCGATATCCCGAGGGTTGCAACGCCCGTCCCGAGATCTGTGATGACGTCCCCCAAGCGGTCCATCCGGGGGTCCCTCGCGCCGGAGTTGATCCGATCATATAGGTCTCGGTCCACGAGCATGACGGCGCCGCCCGCTAGTGCTAGCAACGATGCCTTACCGGGATCGATCTCGACGCGACCCCCGTAAATCCTGCACAGGTCTTCCCGGAGCGCGTTTGTAGGACCGGCAGGGCAGGCGGCACCGGCACCGAACCCGTCCACCAGGTTCGTGCTGCGGCTCCCGACGGGAGTCCCACGTGGGCCGTCGTCTATAGCGATAACACAAACCTCGAATGGAATACGCTCGGAAGTAACCTGAACGTATTCCGCTCCGGATGGCGACGGCGGTCCCCCCGCAACTGCGGACTCGCTCAAGCGCCCGGTAGAAGCCACCACGGTCGGCACCGCCCGTTCCGGTCCGGGCACCGGAGCCGCTGGCACAGGTCCAGAGATCCGTAGCTCGGGAGCCCAGGACTCCCCCCCAGGGGCTGGGAGGTCCGACCCGGAGACCAAAACGTACTGGGACGAGTATGCGGGTGAGCGCCCGAATGAATCCGGGGCAGGGGCCGGGCAGGCCAGGGCCGCCGGGGTACCAAGCGCCAGTGTCGCCACTGAGGTCGCCACGGCCACAGCGATCATCATGACGACCTGTGCGCCTCCGGGGATGCGGCAAGGCCTGTAGTGAACCTGCATGGTGCCACCTCCAGAGCCTCCTAAGCTTCCGCTACCTGATGTTGACCTAGAGAATGAGCGTCTCAAGCAGACAATGCACTTCTTAACAAGAGAAAGGTATCCGACGCCGGTAAAGATCCGGTGATGACGGGGCAGGCTGCTGGCCGCTGCTTGCTGGCACGGCCGATCACCCAGAACAACGAATCCCTCGCCTCGGGCCATCATTCGCCGACCCCGACGTTAGCCAGCCTCGTATGACCAGGGGTGGCGAATGACGGCCCCGCCGCGCCCCTCACCGTCGCACCGTCGACCTTCGGGGACTGCTTCGCCCACCCGCTGCGCCGTGGCGGGCGCCGCCTAGCCAGCATACCCGCGCGGGTGATGACGGTGCCACTCCCACGCGGTGGCGATGATGGCCTCCAGGTCGGCGTAGCGCGGCTTCCACCCGAGCTCGCGCGTTATCCGGTCGGAGCTCGCGACGAGCGCGGCAGGATCCCCTGGGCGGCGTGGCGCGTCCACGACCGGGATGTCCCGGCCTGTGACGCGGCGCGCTGTCTCTATCACCTGCCGCACCGTGTACCCCTTGCCGTTGCCAAGGTTGTATGCCCGCGAGCAGCACCCGGCGACCAGTGCCTCGGCGGCGAGCACGTGCGCGGACGCGAGGTCGCACACGTGGATGTAATCACGCACGCACGTCCCGTCGGAAGTGTCGTAGTCGGTGCCGAACACCTCCAGGCGCGGGCGGAGGCCCAGAGCCGTCATGAGCACGAGGGGGATGAGCTGCGTCTCCGGGTCGTGGTCCTCGCCGATGTCCCCCGCGGGGTCGGCTCCGGCGGCGTTGAAGTACCGGAGCGCGATGTATCTCATGCCGTAGGCCCGATCGTACGCGGCGAGCACGCGCTCGAACATGAGCTTGGTCTCGCCGTACACGTTCGTCGGGCGGCAGTCGGCGTCTTCCTCGATGGGGACGCGGTCCGGATCTCCGTAAACGGCCGCCGAAGACGAAAACACGATCCGACCCACGCCCGCTTTCCGCATGGCCTCCAGCAGCACAAGGCCTTTGGCCACGTTGTTGTGGTAGTATTTCGCCGGGTCTTGCATGGACTCAGCAACCGAGGTGTAAGCAGCGAAATGCATCACCACGTCGAACTTGCTCGAAGAGAGCGCGGCCCCCAGAGCGGCGGCATCGCCCGTATCGCCGACCACGAGCGGGCACCCGCACGCTGCCACGGCTTCGCGGTGACCTTTCTCCAGGCTGTCGTACACCACCACCCCGTGGCCCGCCCGCAGAAGCTCACGGACCACATGGCTCCCGATGTATCCAGCGCCTCCCACCACCAGCACGTTCACGGGCAATAGCTCCCTCCCCGCCTACCTTGTAAACCGAATCCCGAGCCCAAACTCCGCCAGCTGCTCATCCCATGTGGCACTGATGTCGTAGCAATGATGATGATTCGTCACTGAAAAGCCGAGGTCTCCCACGGCATTGCCGCTGATGTCATAGGTCGCGCGGGCCCCGAGGCTCCACGACCTGTTAAGCCGGACGGTCACATCCGCTGTCACCTGGTTGAGCGGAGAGAGCGCGTCGAAAGCGAACGGGCTTGCGCCCGACACGACCCGGCGGGTGTAGTCGAGCCCGGCAACAACGCGAGGACTCTCGCCTCCAAACGCCTCGAGGCTGCCGAAGCTCCCGTCCAGGCTCGCGGTGGCAGTAAGCGACCCGATGCCGTCGCCGGTCCCATACCACGCCCGCCTCGCGGATGCGCTGAGCCCGGCGGTGACGTGGACGCCGCCAGCGGAGGCGAGATTCAAAGGGCTCGAGGACACAGAGACCGCCGCGTACAAACGCGTGGACTCGATCCCGCCTGCGGGTTCCTCGAACCGTCCCGCGCCTCCGCTGAGCATCACGTGCATGCCGGGGATTCCGAAGGGGCCGAGCGTGGCGTCTACGGCGGGCAAGGCATAAACCGCCCCCGTGCTCGGAAGGTCCTTTCTGGCGACAGCATTAAGCGCAAGCGGCCCTAGCTTCGCGACGGCTGTGACCCCGCCCTGGAGCCCGGCGTCGAAGGCCGTGCCGGAACGGTAACTCGCGTCGGCCGCCAGGGAGAGAGTCGACGCATCCCCTTGAGCCATCGATCTGGTCAGGTCCAGCGCGCAGCGCGCGGACCCGTATAGCCCTTCCCACGAGCGCAGTCCCGCGATAACGGTCGCGCTCGCGCCCGACCACGGGCTGGTGTTGGCGCGCGCCTCCAGTTGAAGACCTCCGGGCCGCGTAACGTAAGCCGCGTCGTACCGTATGGTGAGGTCCTCGCGCGACCGGTCCAGGTATGAAACGCCTGCCACAAACCCGTTCTCGGGGTCATACCCCAACCTCGGGACCGGGTAGCCCTCTCCCTCGACCCATCCGACCCTTTCCCCGCGTAGCGGGATGGTGAGCCTCGGCACAACCAGCACGGGCAGATGCTCCAGCCACAGAACCGGCCACTCCGCCACAACCCGCTGGTCAGGGAATATCACAAGCCGTTTCGTGGTCACCCGGTAGCATGGGTCCTCTAGATCGCACCCGGTTGCGTACGCGTCGGACAGCGTGAGCTTGTCGGGGGCCACGTCCATCTCCTTCCCACGCACGTTGACTCCTGGGACAGAGCCCTCCGGGTCGAGCACCCGCCCGGCGGCGGTCTTCATGTCGTACGCAAACAGGCTGCACCGCGTGACGGAAGAGCCCCGGCAGATGAGGACGTTGCCGCGCGCCAAGAGCGCCCCGGCCCCGACGTCCACCCGGACGTAGTCGGCAGAGACGAGAAGGTCGCCGCGGGTTGCACGCACATTGCCGCGGGCCTCAATGATGGTCCCCCCAGCGCCGTAGTGATACTCCGTCGAGTCAGCCTCAATCACCACGGGCTCCTCGCCGGCAGCGGGGTCGGCCGCGGCAGCCGGGACGTCCGCTCGGCCGGACGCGCACGCCTCATCGGACCAGGCCGGCACGAGGGGGACAAGGACCGCTACCGCGAAAATGACGACAAGCCGTAGTGCGGCACGCACAGGAGTATACGCTTTGTAGGCACGTACCATGTCCTCGGTCGAAATGCCCATCTATTTCAGAAAAAGGCCCCTCGAACGATCTCGGGGGCCTTGCTCAGATTTGAGGTTGAAACCAGCGTGGATGAACGGGCAACCGGTCGTTTTCCGCACGCCCCTACTTGCTCGGCTTTATCTGGACAACCGGCGTCTCTTTCGTAAGCTCCACGACAGTGTCCACTGGAAGCGTCATGCCCAGGACCTTGGTATCAGCGCCGACGGCCACGTACAACTCCGTGCCGTCTGGAATGTTGACGTCCTTGCCCTGAACGAAGAAGGCGCCGAGGGCTCCGACGGGCCCGAACACTATGAACCCTGCCAAACCCGCGCCGATGGCAAGTTGCATCGACTCGTTCAGCTGCTGAGTGCCCTCGTCAAAGGCAAGCGGCACCGCCGTCCCGTCGAGGGTCCGGACATCCTTCAATTCGAGAGTGATCCTGCCATCACGGCCGAGCCGCCCGGCTGGCGTGACCTCTGTCACGACTCCGTAACCGCGCGTCCCTTTCGGGATCACGAGCTCGTTGCCGACCACCACGTCGCGCGCCACCTCTATGTCGACCTTCTGCCCTTTTTGAGTGACGCTGGAGTCGAGCTTCCCTATGAGTCTGATCCTAACAGGCTGCCCCTTGGGGAGAGTGGTGTCCTTCGTCTTGAGCGTGCCCTCAGGCAGGCATAGCGCGGCAAGGTGATCCGCCCGCGTCACGATGGAGCCCTGACTTGGCTCGCCCAAGATCATGGTCTCAAGCCGTTCCAGCTTGGTGGCGGCCGGCTCCGACGTCACGCGTCTTTGCACGAACCACTCAACCGCGCCGAGCTTGTACCCCACCGACGGCCCGACGCCGGGCCCGCCTCCCGCGACCAAACGGAGCCTAGCGATCCGGTCTATCACCGACCCTTCCTGAGGTTTGCCGAGGAGCTCCCTCTCCAGCTGGGCAACGCGGTCAACGATGGCCCCGCTGAGCTCCTTACCGTACAACGTGGTCTCGATCGCCGCAAGGCTCTTCAGAAGCGTCGGCTGTTCCTGGGCAAGAGCCGGGACGAGCGAGGTCGCGACGATAATGGCTGAAATGGTTATGGCCACGCCTGCTTTCGCGATACCTTTCTTACGACGTGTGAACACGCCTGCTAGCCTCCTTTCTTATCCCACAGCCGACCCTACCAGCCACCCAACCCTGTATGGCCTAGAACCTGATCGTGAGCTCCGCTGTGGCGACATTCGTACGATGCGACCCCGGCGACATGGTCTCGGGATCTATGCTTTGGAAATCTATGAGCCTGTAGCCAAGCACGATGGAGGCGGTGCCTCCGAACGTGTAACCCACGCCGAAGCTAGTGGTGGTCTTGCGGGCGTCTAGCGACAGGCCTGGCAACGTATAGTCGCCGAAGATCCCCGCAGCCTTCGAATTGGACTCGCCGGTCGCGTCCTGGGACGATGATCCGCTCCACTCTATTCCCTTCGGCACTAGATCCGTGATCCGTGAGTACGTATACCCCGCCTTGATGAACGCCGAATCAGACAGGGCGAACTTGTAGTCGATCCCGAGGAGCGTCGTCGCTCTTGCCTTGCTCTCGCTGTCGTCGGCCGCGTCCTCGTTCCCCTTGACCAGCTCGTAGCTGGCCCGGAATATAGCCAGCTGGCTCAGGGCGTACTTAAGGTCGAGGCGCGCGACGACGTCGTCTCCCTCGCTGGGCGCTATGCCGCCGGGAGCCGGCGGCCCGCCCAATGACAGCTCAGCCTTGGTGCCGTCTTCAAGCGGAATGGTGACGGCTGCCTCCTGGCCCGCGCCTTTCGCTGTCACCGAGCCCGGATCGGCGGGTGAGATGGGTCCGGGAGCCGCGGGCACACTCACTCCGCTGCTTCCAAGAAGCTCCGATAGTCTCTTGCCGCCGGAAAAGGCCTCGCGCCCGGCATCCCCCGGAAGCGCCGAGAGCGCGGCTATCACTCCTGGATCTGGACGCAGCTTCAACGAGGACCACGCCTCAAAGGAGCCGGGAAGCTGCGGTGTCCCCGGGATCACGCCGAGAACCTCGTCCGACTGGGACCCTCCTCCAGACGCTCCGCCCGGCACGCTCCCCCCGGTAGCCGCGGTCCCTCCGCCGTGAGACATGCTCAGGACCGCGCCTGGGGACACTCCCGCGCCGTCGGCCGCCGGCGCCCCGCCGCCGCCCGTGCCCGCAGCGACTTCCCTGCTGAGCATCGCCGATGAGGCCCCCGGCGAGCCGAAGTTGCCCGTTCCGGAGACCAGGGCGAGCTCGCCTGCGAACTCATCTTGAAGTTGGGAAAGCAGCTTGCGTTGGTCGGGCGTCAGCGCCGCCCCCGCTTTCACGCGCTCGCTAAGGCGCGCCACAGCCCAGGCCATTTCGTACCGGGTCATGACGCGGCCGCCCGCGAACGCGTCGGCAGAGTAACCCTCAACAAGACCGAGCCGAGCGAACTGGGCAAGCGCCTCGTACGACCAGTGCCCTTTCGGGACGTCCGCAAAGGGGTTAGTGGATGCGCCCACGCGTGCGACCGGGCCAGCCAGCGCTACCAAGAGCGCGAGCGTCAGGACGCCCGCGAGAACCCACTGGCTGCGCCCAGAGGTTGCTGCCCGCAAAGCTAGCCGCCCGATGCCCGCGCGCCGCCGATGGGGCTTCGCCGTTTTTTCTCGATACACTCTCGTTTCACACACAGCAGGCCACCACACCTTAGCAGCGCCGCCCACTCCAGGCCCGCCCCTCGCCGGACCCGTTCAACGGGAACGGCTACCAGGCGGGCTCCCGCCTTTCCCAACCTGCCCTAATAAGTATTCTATGACCTCCAGGGAAATCCCTCCCCGAGGTCCTACTTTTCGACTGAATGGAAAAACCTTTCAGCGAGGACGACAGCCACATAGTCGTCGAAGGGCTCGCCCGGCGTCCGAAAAGACACGGGGACAAGCCTGCCCAGCCCGCGCAGGGGATGGTCCTCGAGATAGCGCCTCCGCCCCTCCATGCTGCTCTCGTGTTCGTCCACGAACACCACGCGAATGGGTTCTCCCGCGGCCCTGTCACCCACCTCTTCGAGCTCCCGCGCAAGCGCCCTGGACCCTGTGCGGTCGCCGAGGACGACGACACTCACTTCGTACGTGCGGGCAAGCTCCATCACCCGGTCGACCGCCTCTGCCCTCGCCACTATCGCTTTCGCGATCACCGTGCCGTCGGCTCTGACCACCGCTACGCCGCACTTGTCGCGCCCGGGATCCACGGCTATCACGGCTTCAGGCCCTGCGAGATCATCCCTGGGACCCTGCTGATGTTCTCGATCCATACCCGCACCCCGCATGCTAGTGCGATCCTCGCCCATGAGATTCTACCAGGTTTGGTGGCAGATGGGAATGGCCTTTCCTGAAAATCACCCAAACGAATGGAAAACCCCGGGGGAGGAAGCTCCCCCGGGGCATCGGTCGGCCGCGACACTACGTCGATCGAGCTAGAAGGTGACCTTCAGCGAGCCGGTGATGACGCGCGCTGTGTAGTCGTATATGGTATCGTTCGCGTCCCGAGTCCTATCGGACTTCACGATCTTGTAGCCGAGGGTCAGCGTCGTGTTAGTCGCGATGTTGTAGGTGTAGTTGATGTTCGCGATGATGTTCGTGAGCGGCGCGAA
>Ga0134101_1001550_pt1 | contig 17395 bp, 13 predicted proteins | sample 12_3_2metaG_FD_94446 | JGI IMG/M metagenome (GOLD analysis project Ga0134101, IMG submission 94446) | Switchgrass degrading microbial communities from high solid loading bioreactors in New Hampshire, USA - 12_48_3.3_201_A2 metaG | ecosystem: Engineered > Bioreactor > Semi-continuous > Anaerobic...
CAATTCACCGACGGTTCGCCTCTTACCGCCGCCGATGTAGTATATACATTTAACGCCGTACGCTCAAACGCCAATTCACCTTATTATTCAAGGCTTGCCAATGTGTCTGAAGTCAAGGGAAACGGCAATACAGTGACCCTGACGCTTATAACCCCAGACCCGCTGATTGCCAATATGCTCGATATACCGATTATTAAGGCAGACAGCGATAAAAACGGCAACGCTATCGGCACAGGGCGGTATAAATATTCAAAAAGCGGCACAAACGCTGTGCTCACCAAAAACCCGAAATGGTATAACGGCAACTCATCCAAATTCAACAAGATTTCGCTTGTAAACATACCTTACAGCGATGCCATTATGACGAGTCTGGCTATTGGCGAAATTAATTTTGTTTATTCAGACGATGGCACCAACTCGGCAGCTTCGGTGCCCAATACCGACACTTCGCCCGTAAACCTAAACCAGCTCATTTATGTTGGAATCAATGCCGGAAAACCACATCTCAGCAATGCCCATTTCAGGCGTGCGCTTTCCTTCTCGATAAGCAGGGAGTTGCTGGTCTCACAGAACTACTCAAACCGCGCATATCCCAGTGCTTATCCATTTAATCCGAAGTGGTCCGAGATTTCAAAAATTCCTCAAAAGCTGTCGTCTGACTTTGATGCCGTTGCGGCTGAGATGCAGCAGGCAGGCAATACCTCTGGAATAACGCTGACCCTCCTCGTCAATCAGGAAAACCCTGTCCGAAACAATGTCGCTAAATATCTCGCTTCTTGTTTTAATAAGACAGGCATAAATGTGACAGTAAAATCCGTGCCATACGAGGAGTATGAATCACTTATCAAAAGCGGTAATTTTGATATGTATCTGGGTGAGGTAAGACTCTCAAACAATATGGACATCAGTCCGTTGCTTGCAGCCGGCGGGACGGCAGCCTTCAGCACTGTTCCAAATTCGTCCACTCTCTCGGCATTCAACGACTGGCGAAACGGTTATAAGGACATTGCTTATGTGGCTGATACCTTTGAAGCTGAAATGCCGTTTATTCCTCTTTGTTACCGCACAGGCCTTACCTCATATACAAAGGGGCTTACCGGGGTTCAATCAATGGACAACGATGTATTCTTCAATTTTGAAAAATGGAAGTAGGAACGCTGCTTAAATGCCCATAATCACACTGACTTTTTTAAAATTACAACGCTTCTATTTTGAATAAATAACGGCTGTGACGCCGGCGGCAGAGTAATAAATTCTGTATATTATAAAAACATAGTTGTTAAACCGGCGAAAATAAGGTAAAATATATTTAATGCCGAGAGACTACTTAAAGGAGTAAAGGAGTGAAGAGCTTGATTTGCCTGGAAAACCCTAATGGATATATAGAAATCAGCCATGAGTATTTTTCTAAACTGATAGGACTTGCCGCTTCATCGTGCTATGGCGTCGCAGGAATGGCTGCAAGCAACAAGGTACAGGGGCTTACACAGCGTTTGACACGCGATAAGCTCAAACGCGGTGTAAAGGTAAGTTCAGTCGGCGGAAAGCTCTTTATCGATCTTCATATAATCGTTACCTATGGCGTTAATATTACTGTAATTGTTAAAAGCATAATAAAAAAGGTCAGATACACGGTTGAAGAAGCAACCGGACTTAAGGTAGACTGCGTCAACGTATTCGTTGATGAAATGAAACCAGAATAAATAATCAAAATAAATAAACAACGTATTTTGATATTGTGAAGGAAGATTAATTCTCATGGAAAATCTTTGTGTTTCCGGCCGTCAGTTAAAAGATATGCTTTTATCTGCTGCCCATGTGTTGGAGGCTCGCAAGCAGGAAATAAATGAGCTTAACGTATTCCCCGTTCCTGACGGTGATACCGGAACCAACATGTCAATGACAATGAATTCAGTTGTCCGTGAACTTTCACGGCTTGATTCATGCACAGTTTCACAGGTTACAGAAATTGCAGCGTCTTCCCTCCTAAGAGGGGCAAGAGGTAACTCCGGTGTAATACTGTCACTGCTTTTCCGCGGTATCGCGAAAAAACTTAACGGCTTAGATGAAGCGACTGGCGCGGATTTTGCCGCCGCCTTGACCGCTGGTGTCGAAGCCGCCTACAAGGCTGTTATGAAGCCGCAGGAAGGTACCATTCTCACAGTTGTGAGAGAGGCCGCCGAGGCCGGCGTGGCTGCCGCAAACTGTGAGGGTGAAAATGATTTTGTCTCTGTTATGGAGGCTATCAGCAAAACAGCGTCCGATACACTTGCAAGGACGCCAGATATGCTGCCTGTACTCAAAAAGGCAGGAGTCGTTGATTCCGGCGGAAAAGGCCTTGTCGTCATTTTCGACGCTATGCTGCGTTCGCTAAAAGAGGGCGGCGTTATCGGGGAAAGCGAAACAGAAAAGGTCGAAAATGCGCCTGCCGCAGTTGGAACCAGTGATGAGGAAATACATTTTACTTATTGCACCGAATTTATCATTAATAAAACCGGCGAGCCGGCAAAAGACCCGCTGGCACTCCGGGCGTTTCTTGAGTCGATAGGCGACTGCGTTCTCGTTGCCGATGACACAAGTTTTATAAAAGTCCATTGCCATACGGACAATCCCGGCAATGCGATTCAGGAAGCTTTGACATACGGGTACTTAACTGATATAAAAATCGACAACATGAGGATTCAGTCAGAAAAGAAGAAAAATAACGCGGAGCCGCTCCAGAGAGTCGAACCTGAAAAACAATATGGTTTTGTCGCTGTCGCGTCAGGTGAGGGACTCGCTCAAATATTCAAAGAGCTTGGAGCTGACCGCGTCGTTGAGGGCGGGCAGACAATGAACCCCAGCACCGACGACATCCTTTCTAATATAGAAGCAACACCTGCCGAAACGGTTATCGTTTTGCCCAACAACAAAAACATTATTCTAGCGGCAGAACAGGCAGCGTCACTGGCAGACAGAACGGTTTACGTTCTCCATACAAAAACCCTTCCCCAGGGTATGACCGCTCTCGTCAATTTTGACCCGGATGAAGACATAACCACCAATATGCGCAACATGGAGGCTGCGGCCGAAAAAGTCAAGACAGGACTTGTTACCTTTGCGGCCCGTGACTCTGACTTCGACGGCAACAAGATAAGCAAAAATGAAATTCTCGCTATAGCAAACGGAAAGATATTGTTCACCGAAACGGATCCTGTTCAGGCAGCAGCAAGGCTTATCTTAAAGCTGTCGGATAAATCCACCTCGTTTGTGACAATTATCTTTGGCGCTGACACTACGGAAGAGCAGGCGGAAACTATAAAAGCTCTCGTAAGCGAAAAGCTCGGCGAGCAAGTTGAAATCAATATAATAGACGGCGGACAGCCTGTTTATCACTTTATTCTTTCAATAGAATAATAAATTAAGGCCTGCAAATTACGCAGGCCTTTTTTATGCCTTTATAACAATCCGCATAATCATATGCTTTTTAACATGAGATTACGCGGAATTAACTTTTGCCAACAACGTGAAAAAATATTATAATACCTTTTGAAAGTTAGTATACCTTCATTACTAAACTGTGCATAATAAAAGTTATTGTGCAAGATTAAACGACTAAAGAAACCGGTGGGATAATATGAAAAAAGAAAAATCATGCGGCGCTATTGTAATCAAAAAAGACGCCGATGGATATAAAACGCTTCTTATAAAACACAACAAAGGACATTGGTCTTTCCCGAAAGGGCACGTTGAAAACAATGAAACCGAAGAACAGACCGCCCTGCGGGAGATAAAAGAGGAAACCAACCTTGACGTCAGTCTCGACACGCGTTTCCGCCGCGTATCCACCTATTCGCCCTATGAAGGCGCTGTCAAGGACGTGGTATTCTTTATTGCGGAAGCAAAAAGCGGCGACATAAGGCCGCAGATTGAGGAAGTCAGTACCTGCAAATGGCTCGATTTTGACAAGGCTGAAAATTTGATAACCTTTAAAAATGACAAAAACATCTTTAGGGAAGCTAAAGATTTTATCGCGGAGCATTATCAATAACCTGCGCAGCTCACCACAATTTATGTAGGAAAAATTCTGCGGAAATAAATTTTAAGGGGCAGAGGTTTAACTTGAACATCTTTGACCGTGACATTCAGTATCTAAAGGGTATAGGAGAAAAACGGGCCAAGCTATACAAGCGCCTCTCAATCAATACTGTTAATGACCTGATACATTACTATCCCCGTTCCTATCTCGATTTTTCGTCGGTAAAAAATATAAGTGAAACCATCCCCGGGGAAGTCTGCTGCATCAAGGCGACGATTACAGAACCCGCGAGGGTTAGTATGGTACGCCGCGGCATGACCTTATACAAATTCAAAGCGGCTGACAAAACTGCGGTCTGCGGCATCACCTTTTTCAACAATAAATATATCACCGATATGCTCAAAGAGGGGCACACATATTATTTTTATGGTAAAATCGGCGGCAGCCTCTTTCGGCGCGAGCTGACATCCCCTGAATTTTTGAGCAGCTCTGAAGATAACTCTATGCAGCCCGTTTATCCCCTTACTTCCGGGCTTTCCTCACGCAGCATTGCGGCAGAGGTAAAGCTTGCCCTGTCCCTTTGCGAGGAGAATATCACCGACCCTCTGCCGGACTCAATTCGGCGAAAATACAGCCTGTGTCACATCACTTATGCCCTACAGAACATCCATTTCCCGAAGGATAAGGCTGCGCTCGAAACTGCAAGGCGCCGTCTTATCTTTGAGGAATTGCTTACCTTGTCGCTCGGCATGGCTCTATTGCGTCACAGAAATCAGTCCTATGACGCCGACCCCTGTAAACCGGCGGATATGAATATCTTTTACGATAAGCTGCCCTTTGAACCGACCGGCGCTCAGAAGCGCGCCATTGAGGACGGATTAAGGGACATGGCAGCTCAAACCCCTATGAACCGGCTGATTGAAGGCGATGTCGGTTCAGGCAAAACTGTGGTCGCCGCCGCGCTTTGCTTTAACGCGGCTCAGAATTCACTCCAATCGGCGCTGATGGCACCGACGGAAATTCTCGCTCAGCAGCACTTTTTGACGCTGTCCAGACTGCTCTCTCCCTGCGGTATCTCGGTCGGGCTTCTGACAGGCTCAACGCCGGCAGGCGAGCGCAAAAAAATTCTTAAAATGCTCAAGACCCGCGAACTCGATGTAATCGTCGGAACCCACGCGCTAATTTCTCAAAATGTGGAGTTTCAAAAGCTCGGTCTTGTTATTACTGACGAACAGCACCGGTTCGGCGTCGGGCAGCGCGCCGCCCTCGCCTCAAAAGGGCGTGACCCCCATGTTCTCGTCATGTCGGCAACCCCAATTCCCCGCACTTTGGGACTTATTATATACGGCGACCTTGACATCTCGATACTGGACGAGATGCCCCGCGGGCGGCAGAAGGTTTTGACCTACTGCATCGACAGCTCTAAACGCAAGCGCGCCTTCAACTTTATAAAAAAGTATTTGTCCCAGGGCAAACAGGCCTTTATTGTCTGCCCGCTTGTTGACGACAGCGATACCGGCGCACAGGGGCTTGCTGCGGCGACAGCCTATTTTGAAAAAATCAAAAACGAAGATTTTCATGATTTCCGCGTCGGGCTTCTGCACGGCAAAATGAAGCCCGCTGAAAAAGAATCGGTTATGCGCGCTTTTTCAGAAGGCAGTCTCGACCTGCTGGTATCAACAACTGTAATCGAGGTCGGCGTGGACGTTCCCAATGCCGTCATTATGGTCATAGAAAACGCTGAACGGTTCGGGCTTTCACAGCTCCATCAATTGCGCGGGCGCGTCGGGCGCGGCGATGAGCAAAGCTACTGCATACTAATTTCTGACGCAAACGGCAAGCAGTCCGCCGGACGTCTTCGCACAATGTGTGAAACCAACGACGGTTTCAAGATAGCCGAACAGGATTTGAAATTGCGCGGCCCCGGTGACTTCTTTGGAAAGCGCCAGCATGGACTGCCCGAGCTTAAAATTGCCGATTTAACAAACGATATGCAGCTTTTAAGAATGGCAAAGGCCGCTGCCGACAGCATTATAAGCAAAGACCCGATGTTGAAACTGCCTGAACATGCGGGGCTTCGTGCGCAAACTGAAGCAATGTTCTCTAAAGAGGATATCGCGTTTAACTAAATATTACAAATTGTATAATTCATTTTATTTATTACCACTTGCCTAATCATACAAAGATGTTTAGGCGAAATTTAATTATTCTAAGTTAATATCCGGCAATAAAAAATTTTTACATCCCCAAACGTTTATATTTCTTCAAATGTGAAACAAAATAATATTGTCAGTGCGATTAACACAGAAGTTATTTTTTCGGGGGGGGTGCGATAATGCCGGAAAATAAAAAAGGCGGGCCCAAAGGTCCATATTACACCGGACATACACATTTTTCATATAATGACAGCCTATTACACCGCACTTACCACTTCAGGGCACATGAAACTGTGCAGGATATGATAAGGCGCGCAGAAGAGGAAATGGAAAGAAATAAATATTATAATTAATTATGCGAAAAACGCTCCGCCTATTAAAGTGGAACTTAGGACTGGAAAACGGCATAGCCGTGATAAGCGGCTATGCCGTTTTTATTTTCCTCAAAACCAGCAGTTCTTGTTTGTCAAGTAAATCGTATTGAATATTTTTCGCTGTCAATATAAATCAGGAAAGTTCCCTGACAATATCTACGACTTCCAAAATATCATCCACTTTGTAATCCGCAAGCTCAGAATTCCTTGCGTCACTGACGCCTACCGCTATCATGTTAGCCATTTTAGCAGCTTGAATCCCCGCCTTGGCATCTTCGACAACAATGCAGTTTTCTGGTTTTTCATGAAGTTTTGCCGCTGCTAAAAGAAAGACTTCAGGGTCCGGTTTTGAGTGTTTTATTTCTGTTCCGTCCACAATTGCGTCAAATACATTGCTCAATCCGGTTTTATCCAGAATTTTTTTCGCATTTTTGCTGCCGCTGCCAACTGCTATCTTAACCCCATCGCTTTTCAGCTTTTTCAGCAGCTCCATGACATTGGGCAAAATATTGTCTTGGGTGAGGCCGTCAAGCAGTTTTACATAATAGTCATTTTTAAATGTTATCAGTTCCATCTTCTGTTGCTCATCATATGTTTTGGACGAATTTTCAAGAATAATTTCAAGGGAATCCCGGCGCGAAATCCCCCGCAAGCGGTTGTTTATTTCCCAGTTAAATGGAATTCCTTCTCTATCTGCCATATGCTTCCACGCCCGGTACTGAAGCTCGTCCGTCGATACGATTACTCCATCAAGGTCAAAAATTACAGCTTTCACTGCAGTATTCTCCTTTCAATCACCTATCGGAACAAATATGGCCGGAAAAAGTTTCAAAAAGAGAGCCCGTCTTTTCTGCTAAAGAAAAGGCGGGAATTCTTTCAGTGTGATAGCCCAAAGGAATGCTTTGAGCACTATAAAATACCAATGTTCTTAAAGTAAGTGCTCAATTCAGAGGCTCCTTCGAACTTATGTGCAGCCATTCCGATATTTTTTGCTGCTTCCACATTGGCCTGCACATCATCAATAAAGATACATTCTTCCGGCAAAAGGCGGAAGCGGCTACAAAGAAGCTTGTATATTGCCGGATCCGGTTTCAATAGCTTTTCGGCAGCGGATATAACCATCCCGTCAAAATACCGAAAAACCGGATAATGTTTTGAAAATTCATAAAAGCGTTGGCTTGTATTTGACAGCAGATAAAGGCCATAGCCCTTGCCTTTCAGCTTGCGGACCAACTCCTCCATACCGGGCATCGCGCTCAAAGAGGCAGGCCAGTCCGCCATAATTTGAGGTACATATTGGGCATACTGTGGGATGCGCTTCTGAACTGACGCAATGCACTCTGCCTCCGTCATGACTCCCTTGTCGCACTGAATCCATTCGTCTCCGCAAAATAGATTTTCATAGATAGCTTTGGCTGCCTGTTGATCCTTCAGTGTTTTAAGGCAATATTCCAGCGGCTGAAAATTTAGAAGCACCATTCCCATATCAAAAACAATGTTTTTAATTATAGAAGACAATTTAAACATCCCTTATCACTTAAAATTTGGCTGGCCCGTGACCCCGTGGGATTTCACGTTTCAGCGCATGATCCATAATATAGCTGTTGGCAATACCGACCACTCCGCCTGCAATCACTATCATATACCACAGCCCCTTTATCAGTAAAAAAAGGACTGCAACGAGCACAGCCAGTGCCAAAAGGCTCCACGGCCAACTGTAAAAAGCATGTTGTGCAGACTCAATAAGCGTTTCTTTCACAGAATTTCGGTAAAGCGCCGTAAGGGGAAAAGCATAACAAAAAATTATGCTAACAACAGCCAACAGGCAAAGAATAACGCCTTTCATAACAAGGCTGGTTAATCCACCTCGGAGATGGTAATAGTAAGCATCAATTCCTAAAACAATTGATGCTACAAGCTGGATAATCCAGAGGATAGTCGATTCTCGAAAGCTTTGCTTAAAAGAAGCAAAAAACGGTTTTACATACCTTTTTTGTTCATGGTTGCGGATATTGCGCAAAAACACTGTATACATCGCTGTGGTCGAAGCGCCAACTGTGATGATCGGGAGGCTGCATAAAAACCATAGTGCGCCGACAATGCAAACGTCGGTCAGTTTCTCACTGAATTTCCACAGCGTATTTGGATCGTTGGTAATTGCATTCGCCTTTTGCATCAGCCGCTACTCCTTCGAAAAAAGCTCTTCTTATCTGCCAAGTGGCTCTCGCTTTAAAAGCGAGAGCCACTCCTATCGTCTTATGCCTTCACTATTTCAAGTGAACCCTGTGAAATCAGTCTCCCTGTTTTCCTATCGAAAAGCAGAATATCGTTTCCGCTGGTATGTAATTTTACATCCTGTCCAATCTGGTAAAGGATGCCGCCAAACATAACACCAGTAAGCAGATAATTGCCGATGTTGACCTTAACTATAGTTTCCATACCAGTGGGCATGGCACTATAGATTTTGCCGTCAATTACACCTTCACCATTTTCTCCATTGTCGAGTTCGAGGAATTCAGGCCGGATTCCGATGACGAAGTCATTGTCGGTAACCGTTGTATCTATGCCGATATCCTCAAATTCATTGATTTTTGCAATATGATACTTAAAGATGGTATCCTTATTGCTCTTTTCTGGCTTGTGATTGGCTTCAATTTCCAGACGCTTTTTCTCTTCCGCTTCGGCTTTTTTGCGCCATTCGCTAAGATTCAGGCTCTCATTTGGGACAAACCTGACTTTCACACCATCAAAAATAGTGAGCGCAATTGAGCCGTCTTCCATCTGGTTGCCTTTACCCTCAATGAAATTGATGGAGGGATTTCCGACAAAATCTGCTACAAAGAGGTTGGTGGGTCTTTGGTAAATATTCAAAGGCGCATCATATTGCTGCAGAACGCCGTTGTTCATCAGGCAGATTTTTGTTGCAAGCGTCATGGCTTCCAACTGGTCATGGGTTACATAAATGAATGTGCTTCCAGTATCAATGTGCAGGCGCTGAAGTTCCGAACGCATTTCGATACGAAGCTTTGCGTCCAGATTGGAAAGAGGCTCGTCCATGAACAGAACTTTCGGTCTCGGTGCCAGTGTACGTGCAATTGCAACACGCTGCTGCTGGCCGCCGGAAAGCTCGCTCGGGTAACGATCCATGAGCATGCCTATCTTAACAATGCGAGAAACCTCGCGAACACGCAAATCGATCTCTTCATCGGTCAGTTTCCGCACCGATTCCTCGACAAAACCATCTTCCACGACTTCAAAGTTTTCGTTCAAATCACGGCCTTTTGCCTGATACTTGCTGCGGATCGCTTCGAGTTTGTCCTTCAGCTTTTCCCGTTCTACCTTTGCTATGGCCACGTAGTCGTCTGCATCTTCCATTCTGTAGCCCAACAGAATTTTAGCCGTGCGCATTGAAATCTCATATTTATCAATAAGACGGATAGCAGCCTTGTCTTTGTCGAATTTTCCGTCCTTATCCTTGCACTCTTCAAGTATCTCTTTTACTTCCTGTGGCTTTTCAAGGATACGAATCAGAGCATCAGTCCGCCTTGCCTCAAAATCAATCGTTGGCATTTTTTCCGTAATGTTTGAAAGGCCAAAGGCGATATTCTGGTATACGGTCATATTTGGCCACAGTGCATAGTTCTGGAAAAGGAACCCTACCTTGCGCTTATTGGCAGGGATATTAATGCCCCGCTCACTGTCAAATACTGTAACGCCGTCTATTATAATCTGGCCGCTGGTTGGTGTTTCAAGGCCTGCGATCATACGCAGCGTAGTCGTTTTACCACAGCCGGAAGGGCCTAGCAGTGTAACAAAGGCATTATCCTCAATCACAAGGTTCAGATTGTCAACTGCATAGAATGTATCAAACCGCTTCGTTATATTCTTGAGTACTATCTCCGGCATACTTAACTTCCTCCAATTCCCTTATCAATGCTAGCGCCCGTAAGCTTATTAACTAATGTATTGCAGATGATGATTGTTACAATTAGAATGAGATTAATACCGCTTGAGAAGGCATATAGGCCCATTTCATCGAAGTAAGCAAGCAGTGTGGTCAGGATCTTAGTCTGCGAGCACAACATCATGAACAGAGTCAATTCCCTAAGAGCTGACATGAAAGGCAACATATAGCCACTTATAATGGACGCTTTCTGAATCGGAATGATAATTTTAAACATACGCTTGTACCAAGGAATGCCTTGAATCACTGCTGATTCTTCAATCTCATTGCTTAATTGCAACATGGAGTTCAGCGCGCTTCTGCTTGCGAATGGTATGTATTTTACAGTACCAGCAATAATCAGCAACCAGTAGGTATTATAAATTCCCATGTTGGAACCAAAGACATAGAAAGCAACACCGACGGAAAGTGCCGGAAGCAAGTATGGTAGGAATGCCATACTGTTAACATAGTTAGCCCATTTACTGTGGCGGTTTTTACTACAACTGTAACCAACCAACATGCCAATGGTACCGGCTAACAATGCACAGCACGCGGCAACAAACAAAATGCCAAAGTAGGCATTCCAAATGGTGGAATTATAAAGGATACCATACTGTCCGAACATGCCTTTTTCAGAAACATTTTCACTTGTTGTCCACCATTTCAGCGTCAGGTTGTTCCAGTTGCCTTTAAGGAAACTGTAATCGCCTGGGTTTGGCAGAAATGTTTCCATTGCAAAAGAGATAATGGGATAAATGCTTGTCATAAAGGTTAATATTATAAAGATAATGGCAAATGCATATTTGCCAATTTTTCCGAGATTAACCTTGCTGATCTGGCCAGATTTTCCAGTAACAGTAGTATAGCTTTTGCGGCCACTGGTAGCAGCAATGTTCATCATTAGAATGGTGACTCCTAACACCATCATGATGATAGCAAGGATGCTTGCTTCGCCGGCACGGTCAACACTCATTTCAACATACTTTGTAGCAAGTGTGCTATAAGTCAAATAGTAAGGAACCGGGAAGCTGCCCATAGCACTACTAAAGACCAACAAAATCGTGGACAGAATTGCAGGCATGACCATCGGAAGGGTTACGCGGAAAAAGATTTTGTGCTTAGGCGTATTTAGAATTACCGCAGCCTCTTCCAAATTTGCATCCATATTGCGGAAGATTCCGCCGATAAGGATATAAGCGAAAGGCGCATAATGGATGGCCAAAACTGTCGCACATGGGAACAGGCCTTTGCACCACCAAAGGGGCATTGCAATGCCCGTAAGGGAAACCAACAAACCGTTAGCACCGCCTGTTACGGCTGTGCTGTTAAAAAGGTTTTTCCATACAACCGCAAGAGTCCATTGCGGCATAATATAAGGGAAAATAAAAATAGAACTGAGGTATTTCTTGAATTTAAGATTAGTCCGAGTTACAAGATAAGCAAAAATGCCACCGTATACGACTGCACCGAGGCAAGTGAAAAACGCAAGTAATAGTGAGTTTACAAGCGGCATTAGCAGGTTTAGCTTATTTAAGCTTCCAGTAAACAGGTCAATCCAGTTATAAAGCGTGTAACCGGATATAAGTCCGGTGTTTGTGGAATCCACCGAACCGAGATGCACCGAAAAAGTATCTAAAACAATCGATATAATCGGTGCAATTGTTGAAATGGAAAGAACGATGCCAAGTATCAGCAGCACAAGGTTATGTGGTTTAGACAGATATGTAAATATTCTGTTTAAGCCTATTTTAAGTTTACTTGGCTTTTGAGTCATTGTTTGCTCCATGCTGCTTCCTCCAAAGCCGCATGAAGGTTACCCTTCATGCGGCAATAATCAGTACCAATTATCATTGTATCAACCTTTATTACCAACAAGAGAATCAATCCAGTCGCTCATCTTAGTCGACATCTTAGAGCAATAAGCAGGATCCTCAACTACAAGACGGCCGCCGTCGGAAGAAAGCCACCAGCTTAAACCTTTATCATTTTTTACAGGATAAGTATTAACACCATTGACATAACCGTCTTTGGAATGGTCCGGAACGAGATTCGGGTTGGAGCAATAGCTGCCCATGTCTTTGCCCCACGCAGCGAAACCGTCTTTTTCAGTGGTCATGTAAGCAATAAACGCGCAAGCTGTCCACGGAAGCGGAGCAGTTTTTACAACCTGCAGGTAATGCTTGTAAGCAAAACCGCCGACGCCCTGATAGCCTTCCTGGTATGCGGCAACTGTGACGTTCTTATTGGATGAATTAGCTGATTCCTCAACGGAACGGAACTTAGAATAAACAAGCAGTGCGCACTGGTTTGCAGCAGATTTTGTAACAAGCTGTGTGCAAATCGGTCCATCATCTGTCTGCTTATTGTATTGCTGGCACCACAGTTTAATCCATGCAAGGGAGTACTTAGCATTCGGTGAGGTCAAACCAAGTTTGGAAACATCGCCGGCAACAGAATCAATTATCGGCTGGAAATATGCTTGTTTATCGCTTGAAAGAGCGTCAAAAGCAGCCTTCATAACATCGCAGTATTTGCTTTCTGTCAGCATATAGAGGAAGTTCTTGCCGACTGGTTCAGAGTTAACACCCATGAACAGTGGATGGACATCTTTATAGACGAAATCCCAGCAGTTGTTGTACTTCGCGCCGCCAAGATTATTGAAAACAAATACTTTGTTTATATATTGCAGGGCGAACGGATTTCCATCGGCCTTTTGATCAACGCCATTCGCACTGGCCCAATCTTTCGGAATAAAGTTCTTGAGAAAACCGGTATTCAGCATTTTTGACTGAATCTGGTTGCCATCTTGTATGAGCGTCATGGAATATGTATGCTGTGCACTTTGGATATCTGAAGTCAGAAGTGTAAAAATGGAGTTGTCCTTCGGCTGTGACCACTCAATCTTACCGTCATAAGAAGGGTCAATGGACTTAAGCTTGTTTATGAAGTTAGTTCCTGCAGTAGCACCACGGCTGGAATTTCCAATGCCGTACATTGTCTTGCCCTTTGACTCTTCAATTGCCTTTTTGAACAGTTCGTCGTTGGAAATTTTCTCTGCCTGTGCAATAATACTTTCGACAGAATTCTGTGACCCGGCTTTGTCGTTAGCAGCCTTGTTTTTGTTAGCACATCCGGCAAATAAGGTACTTACCATTAGAATAGCCATTGCCGAAGCTAAGAACTTTTTCATTTAATTCACCTTTCTCCTTTCATACCGGTTAATTTAGACTTGACTGACGGATGCCTTTTAATTGCAATTAACTACTTCTATCTCACCTTCTTGAATTAAATATTAATATTAGATTAACGTTTGATTAACTTAATATTACTATCAGCGTTTTAATTTGTCAATATATTTTCTAAATTTATTTTGAAATTTTTTATTTTATTGTGGATTGTGACATATTATTGACAAAAATATTAACGATTAATTATTTTCACATTAACAAAATATAAACAATCGAATTGTGATTTGGGCGCTTTCCATATTTATTTTTGAAATGCCATGGTGTATAATAGAATTAATTTCAGTTGATGTCTTAATTCGATTTTATAAAGATAGACAGGAGTGCATATATGGCAAAAAAGATACTAATTGTCGACGACGAAGAACATATTGTCGAACTTCTTCGTATGAACTTAAAAAAACAGGGATATGAAACTATATGCGCTTATTCAGGCGTAGAAGCGGTAGAGTTGGCTCAAAAAACGAAGCCAGACCTTATCCTGCTCGATATCATGATGCCGGATATGGATGGGCTGGAAACATGCCGTAAACTGCGTGAAGACACCATGTTGAAAAAAGTTCCAATCATTATTCTTTCGGCAAAAAGTGAAGAGACTGATAAAGTAATCGGACTCGGCGTCGGCGCGGACGATTATATGACAAAGCCCTTCGGCATCCGCGAACTGTTGGCAAGGATTAGCGCACTTCTCAGAAGAACTGAACCAGATATCCCACAAAATAACGTAATACGCGTGGGTAACCTCATTATCGACCCGTCAGCCCACTCGGTAAGTGTTGATGGGAAAAAGGTTAACTTGACACTTACTGAATATCAGATTCTGAAATATATGGCAGAAAACATGGGTCATGTAATCACGCGCGAGAATTTGGTTTCAGCTTTGAGCGATACAATCTCCATTGAAATTGGGTCCATAAATGTTCACATGCTAAAGCTCAGAAGAAAAATTGGTGAACAATATTTCGAGACTGTTCGCGGCCTTGGCTATAAACTTGTGAATCCGGAAGAATCGTAATTATTCCAATTTCGTCCCGCTCTTTTGCTTTGCAAAAAAATGAACAGCCCAAATGATATTTTAATTAGAAGCGAAAGATAAAGCAGTTATAGGAGAACCATATGAAGCGTTTTACTGTTTCCGCCTTCATTGCAAGTTGCATTTTAATCTTGCTGATTGTTCTGTCTCAGAGGGCAAAATCGCTCTATTTAGATGAAATGAGGCAGCAGGCAAGCCACATGATGCAATTCATGAATGAATACTTGATACAGTTAAAACGCGAGGAAAATATTGAATTGGGTAAAATAGCCAAGCAGCTGTCTTCCATGTCCGGATATCGTATCTGTATCTTTTCCCCTGATGGTGATTTGTTGGCAGATTCCGATACAACCGGCAAAAAGGAACCAAAGCTGTATTTCCCGGTCACGAGTATTAAAATAAAGGACCAGTTTATCTCAAGTTCCATTTACCACCAAGATGACCAATATGAGATAAACGAGTTTTATCCAGTACAGATTAGTGAAAATGAGTACCTAATCCTTTGTGCCACCTTTCCGCTTGATAGCTACAACTGGTTTATTCTGATTCAAAAAGTGCTGATCGTCATAGTCCTTGTTATTCCAATTATAGCTATCGTGGTTTATGTATTTTGGAAGATATCAATTCAGGAGAAGGAAAGTGCGGAACCGCAGATTGATTGGGACCTTAAAAGTCAGATCGATCAGATAAAGCTATACTCCAATGAGCGCATCAGTCTTCTAAGCACAGTCCTTACCAATATTGAAAGCGGTATTATCTTTTTCAGCCCTGACTGCTCTATCCTGTTAATGAATCCCATGGCACAGCAACTGACTGGAGCAAAAAGCAGTCTGTTTTTCCCCGAACGCAATAATCCTGAAACAGCGCTTCCTAAAGTCCTTCTCGATATACGCTCCATGGTTAAAGAAAGTATAGCCACCAAAAAGCCAATAAAAAAAGACCTCCAGACGGAGGACGGAAAAATTTTATCCATTCGAACCACTGTCGTCTACAGCAAATACATACCTTTTACTTTTTACGGAATTCAGGCTCTTATCACCGACGTAACGGAAAAGCGCAGGATGGAAAGGATCCGCGACGAATTTGTCTCCAACGTATCCCATGAACTTCGCACTCCACTGACGCTGATCTGCGGTTTTACGGAAACGCTTCAGAATTGGGACGATCTGGATGAAGAAGACCGCCGGCATGCACTTGAAATCATCGAAATTGAGTCCAACCGCCTAAAGCATATGATCTCACAACTGCTGGATCTTTCGCATATTGAAAGCCGCATAGACATTGGGCGGCTCGCCCCTATTGACCCCATTGAGGCTATCCAATCTATCGGTTCCTCACTGGAGGCACTTGCCGAAAAGCATAACATCACGTTTCGTATGGATCTTACAAATGAAAAAATCCGGATTATGGGAGACAAGAACTCCATAATCCAGATTGTCACAAACCTCTCTGAAAATGCTATAAAATATACCCCCGCTGGCGGGATGGTCCAGCTTTTTGCTAAAGTAGCCGAAAGCAATTTTGTTATTCAAGTTCAGGATAACGGCATTGGTATTGCGGAAACGGAAATTCCACATATTTTTGAGCGTTTTTACCGTGTCGAAAAATCGAGAAACAAAAAAAGCGGAGGCTCTGGGCTTGGGCTTGCCATTAGAAAAGGGCTTGTGGAAGAACTTGGCGGGATCATCGATGTCGAGAGCCAGCTGCATGTAGGCAGTACCTTTACTGTAAAGTTCCCGCTTCTGCAGACCAGCTCCCCGCAGAAAAATAAATCTGTTGGAACGGATCATTGAGAACTTTTCCGTTACTTCATATCACTTGAATTTTTCCGAGGGCAATTCTTTTGCCCGTATCTGCATCAAACAGCGGAATAATATCATCTTTAAATCCGAAATAAATGGTTTCTCCAATACGGTAGTCGATACGTCCGAACAAAACACAGTTTAATTTTATTGAACCAACAACTATGCAGACAATTGTATCCATGCCGGAAGGCAATGTGGAGTAAACTTTCCCCTCCAGAGGGCCGCTTCCCGAAATTATAATATTCTCAGGCCGGATTCCCAATATAAGATTCTTTCCTTTTGAAACGACCACACCTCCGCTGATTGGTGTGTAGATAAAGCACATCTCATCCCTTGAAAGGGCGATTTCGTCCAGATTCACATTCTCTCCGCGGAACGGTATTAAGTTATTTGAAGGGCTTCCAACAAAATCCGCAATAAAAAGATTTGCCGGCTCGCAGTAGATTTCCATAGGGGAACCATATTGCTGCAGAACGCCATCTTTCAATAAAGCAATTTTTGTGGACATGGTCATGGCCTCTAACTGGTCATGCGTCACATATATGATGGTTGTGTTGGTTTTTGCATGCAGATTTTTCAGTTCAAAACGCATTTCCATTCTTAGTTTTACATCTAAATTGGAAAGAGGCTCGTCCATTAAAAGGATCTTCGGGTTTGTCGCAAGGGTTCTTGCAATAGCTACCCGCTGCTGCTGTCCGCCGGAAAGTTCAGACGGATAGCGGTTTTCATATCCCTCTAACTGCATCATTTTCAGCAGCTCATGAACCCTTTCTTTTATTTTACTATTCTTCCATTTCAAATTTTCCAGGCCGAAAGCA
>Ga0134101_1001554_pt1 | contig 17343 bp, 15 predicted proteins | sample 12_3_2metaG_FD_94446 | JGI IMG/M metagenome (GOLD analysis project Ga0134101, IMG submission 94446) | Switchgrass degrading microbial communities from high solid loading bioreactors in New Hampshire, USA - 12_48_3.3_201_A2 metaG | ecosystem: Engineered > Bioreactor > Semi-continuous > Anaerobic...
AAGAATTGAGGATTTTACTGTCGAAAATATTAATAATAATTTCAAAATCCCATTTATTAATGGGCTAATTCTTTATGCTCTTTTTTAACCTTGATTAAAAAAGTTAATTATGCAATTTCCTCAATTAAATAATTTCATTTAAGAAGCAGGACAGCTAGGAAAGATTTTATAAGCTGTCCTTTATTATTCGGAGTAGACTAGAAAGAAAATTAATAAATTTTTTCATGTTATATATGCATGCTATATATTAGTATTGGCAAAAAAATTATTAATAAAATATGAGTTAGAATAGTTAGAGGATGTTATTAATAATGACAAATGTAAAGAGTGAGAGTTTATAAGTATTTTGTAATTACTATCTAATTAAAGATTAAATAAACGTAATATATTATTGCCAAGTAAACGATACTTAAGTTCTTAATAAAACTATTAACTCAAATTTTCATGGGATTACAGAGTATTGTTTAGTTATAAGCAAAGCCATTTAATAAAATAGAGGATTTTTAGGAAGTATTTGAGTTTGTACATTAAGAGAATACATTATTGGATATTGAAAAATGTTTTAGAAAATATTGTGGCATGAAAGACAATATATGAATTTAAAGTTAGGTTTTATATTAATAAGTAAAATTTATAAAATATTTATAAAGTTAAAGCATAAATGAGTAGAGAAAAGAAATTAAAGGGAGGTATTACTATGATTATTTCTGAATTAAATGTAAGTAATTTTAGAAATTTATCTGGACTCCATATAAAAAACAATGAACCAGTTAAATTTATTATTGGTGAAAACGGAGTCGGAAAAAGCAATATACTAGAGATGTTAAATATATTATTTAATAAAAATAGTTTTGAGGAATCAGACTTTAATAAAGTAGATGAACCTATAATCATAGAAATGACTATGGAGCTAAATGAAATTGAACTAGGGTATTTTGATGATTTTTTTGAGGTAGAGAATCCATATAAAATTTCAATTATAGCAATACAGGACAAGCCTAACGGAAGAATAGAATTTAAGCATAAGAGTAGCGATTCAAGAATTGGTTATCAAAAAATTAAAGATATACCTTTTGTATATTATAGTTCAACTGGAGCACCTAGGAGCTTAGATTTTAGCAAATCTAAATCTGCAGGAAAGTTTCTCAACGAAATAGTTAATGATTTCATATTGAATGAAAATATTAATTCTAGTGATTTATTGAAAGAAGATCAAATGAACTTAGTTATAGATTATGTCAATAAGATCATTTATCATATAAAATTTATAGAAAAAAGCTCTATATCTGTGAAATTTGAAGATGATATTTTATCTTTACTGCCTAGACTGATAGAATTAAAGGATCCGAATAATATATCTATCAATAATATGGGAAGTGGAGTTAGATATAGTTCGTTTATTTATTTTGAAATACTAAATAAGATATTACAAGCGGTAAAAGTGGAGTCTAATGCAATCATTTCTGATGAATCTGGAAAAAAACATCTCCCTGTCATAATTGCACTGGATGAACCTGAAATACATTTGCATCCATTTATGCAAAGAACTATTATTTCAGATATCAGAAGAATAATAAACAATAAAGACGAGAAATTTAATAAGTTAATTAAAAACTTATTTGGGATAGATTATTTGATTGGAGAACTAATAGTTGCAACGCATTCTTCTAGTATTATTTCTGGTAATTATAAGGAATATATTAGGTTATATTTAAATAATGGGACTGTAAAAAATAAAAGTGGTGTATTATTGGAATTGGAAAAAGATGAAGAAAAACATTTATTAGCTCATTCGTACACCATAAAAGAAACTTTTTTTGCAAGAGTTGCATTGATTGTAGAAGGCGTTACTGAGTTAGGGGCAATTCCTGTTTTTGCAGATAAACTTGATTGTAATTTAGATTCATATAGTATTAGCATTATAGAAGTAGGTGGAGCTAATTCAATTCCCATAATGAAAAAGCTATTAGAGTTTTTTGGAATACATTGTGTTTGTATTGTAGATAGAGATAAATTAATGGAAAATCCAGAGCGATTTGAAGATATGTTTTATACTAAAGGATTAGAATTTGAAGCTGATATTGTTGAAACCCTTATTAATAATGATGCTGTGGATGAGTTAAAGGAAGTTATTAAAGTTATAGAAAAAGATGGGTTGAGTAAGAATATTCAAAAAAGCAAATTAGAAAACACAAATAAAAAATATAAGTTAATAGATGAGGTAAAAAAGAGTTATAGACTTGAGGAAGCTTTTATTTTAGAAGATGAAAATATAAAAAAATTAATTTTAATATCTTGGTTGTCAGGTTTCAAAAATCCAGCAGAAGGTAGAATACTTGCAGAATATATATCAAAAATCAATATTCCAGAAGTTTATTGTATGGCAATAATGGAAGCAAAGGATGTGTCTATAAATGTATGATATACGTGATATTATGAAAAAGATAAAAAAGATGCATTCAGATGATAATAGACAATTAGAGATTATATTTGATGATAATCAGCGGATATTAGTTGAGGCACCTGCTGGATGTGGTAAAACGACAACAATGATAAGTAAAATTGCATATATTCTTTCAACAAATGGGATACCATCAACAAAAAAAATACTTGCACTAACTTTTAGTGTTAATGCAGCATATAAAATAAAAAAAGATATTTTTGAAAAACTCCCAATAATTACTAATTGTAGTCCTGAGGAATCCATACATATTGCTAATAAAATTTGTGTTGCTAATTATCATAGTTTTTCTAGAAGAATACTTAATTTTTATGGGAAAAATATTATTAATGATGACTTAAATATTAAATCAGATAACGGGAATTGGATACCAATTGATGATGCAAATGAAGAGATTTTGCATTTACATTATGGTATAAGCCTTGAAATAGCAAGGTTTGTATCAGACTTTAATAAAGCAGTCAAAGAATGTGATATAGACTTTGTTGATGAAAATTGGAATATATATAATGATATAGTAAGAAAAGCATTTATTCCAAAAGGATATATAACATATAACGCAATTATTTTGTTGACATATGAGTTGTTTGTAAAATTTCCGGAAATAAAAAGATTCTATAATAATTATTTTCCTATAATATTTGTTGACGAATTTCAGGATACTAACTATATTTGTTGGAAGCTTTTAAAGGAAGTTATTTGCGATAAAACAAGAATTGTTTTTATGGGAGATCCATTACAAAGAATATATGGGTTTATTGGTGCTATACCAAATATAATGACTTTAGCTGAAAAAAAATATAATATGAAAAGATATGAATTGTTTGCTAATTACAGATTTAAAGATAATGAGGACATGCTATTATTAGACAAAAATATTAGATTAAATGCAAAGATTTTAAATAATTATGACATATGCAAGAATGCGAATCCTAGTATAATTGTAGCATCTGATCAAGATGAAGAAGCTAGATGGATTTGTAATAAAGTGAGGGAGTTCAAAAAACTGAATGAAAGAGTAGCAGTATTGGTACGAACAGGGATAAGTAATCCAAATGCTCAGTGTATAGTAAATAAAATGAGAAAAGAAAATATATCTTTCTTTTCTGCATTGTTTACAGATAATGATATTGAATACGATAAATTTCATGAAGTATGTTTGTTTGAATTTAATAAAGTAATAGCGAGAAAAGAGGTAATAAACTCAAAAATATTAGATAAATTTATTAATAATGTAAAAGCATATTATGAAAATAGTTCAAATGAAATAATAGTATCGTTAATAAAACTTTTAGAAATCTTTTGTAATAGAATTCCAAACGATTATAATTATCTAAAGAATGAAGACATGGTTTCATTTATTCAGGATACATTTATAAATAAAGGTCTTAAGCAAAATATGGATAAGGTAAATGAAGATGTTATTTTAGCAACTATCCATGCTTTTAAGGGATTAGAGTATCAAAATATTATTATAGCAGATAATGAAAAACATTCATTTCCAAATTATAAAGGAGTTTGCGAGTTTTGCAATCAAAACAGGAATCTGAATTGTATTAAAAGAAGTATTAATTATGGTTATGAAGGATATTATGATGAATTAAGTGTATTTTATGTTGGTTTTACTAGGGCAATAAATAAGGTTTATTTTACACTAAGCAAAAAAAGATTAAATTCGAAATGTATAGAAACAGATGCACAACCGAGTTGTTTCTTAAAACTTAAAGGAATATCGTATCAAAATTTAATTGATATATCGTAACTAATAGTATAATGAAGTTTTAATTTATCAAATAAACTAGCTTAAGTCAAGCTGCAATATATAATTAGCAAACAAAAAGTTTAGATATTTAGAAGCTATTAATTAATAGTGTAGATTGCTAAACATATTTCAATTTGTTAGAAAATCGAAATTGCAAGTGAGGTCATGAATATGGAATATGATTTAATTGGAAATGCTATGGATTCATTAAATGAAGCTATAGATTACTATAGAAGTGGTAAAGATTTTGGAGATGTAAGTAGGTATAAATATTGTATATTATTACTTGCACATAGTGCAGAGCTCATTTTAAAAGAAGTATTATTTAATGAACATGAATACTTGCTATATGAAGATTTAGATAAAGTTAATGAAGAGAATCCAAGAACCGTTGGATTTTTAACAGCCCTTTCTAGGGTAAAGAAAATTTGTAAAATTGATTTAAAATCATATGAACATTATTTGAGAGAGCTTTATAATAAAAGAAATAAAATTCAACATTATAAATTTATTATATCTCAACAGCATTATGAGAAAATAATAATTCAAGCATTTTCAGCTATTGAATATCTTGTAATTGAGATACTTGATAAAACATTTAATGATTTTGAAGATTACATATCAAATGAACAAATAGAATATCTACATGAGGATAAAGATGTTTATAACAAGAGAAAACAAGATATTGCTAGAGATATAAGAGAGCGGATTGACCCCTTAATTTTGGACAAAAACTCACTAATACTTCCAATATCATAATATTTCATTTTGCCCTTGGTTTATTGTACATTAATATTTATCTTCATCAAGGGTAAAGGCTACGCCCCTCAAAGCAGGCCCTTGATTTCAGCTAAATATTAATGTGTTAGGCACTTGAAGGCAAAGTATTAAAGCTTTATTTTCAAAGGTTTTGCTGTTCCTTCCAATGTTTTATGGTAAAATTCTACTGGTGAAATATATCCTAAAGAACTATGGATTCTAACTTTATTGTAGAATTTAATATATTCAGATACTGCTTCATAAGCTTCTGTATAGCTTTTAAATTCGTACCTTGACAAACATTCATCTTCTAACAATCTATGAAAAGCTTCTATATGGGCATTTTTATTTGGAGTCTTAAATGGTATCCTTTCATGCTCTAATTTTAATTCTTTACAAGTATCTTGAAATTTATTGCTGATAAATTGTGGGCCATTATCTGACCTTATAATCAAGTTAATTTTCTTATTATAAAGTTCCCGCTTCATTAATCCCCTTTTAAGGGTTACGATTATGTCTTCAGTTTTACAAGATAATCCCATATGATATTCTACTATATTTCTATCATATACATCTAAAAAAGAAGCTATATAGAAGAATCTATCTTCACCATGAATATAACCATATTTAACATCTACTTCCCAAAGGGAATTTGATGTTGTTATTTCTCTATTTATAGCTATTTTTCTAGGAAATTTAGGTTTAATTTTCCTTTGAGGCCTTAAGACCTCAAGCTCTTTACATAATCTATATACTTTTTTTCTTATTTATAATTAAATTAAATTTCCTTCTTAACAATACAGTTATTTTGCAGTAACCGTAGTACAATCCTTCTGTTTCAATGATTTTTAATATATATTCCTTTATTTGTTCATCACAAATATGATTGCCATCTTTATCAAAAGAGTAACCAGGAATTGGTCTACCGCCTTTATTTATTTTTGTATCTTCATTCATATCTTCAGTTTTAGTTCTTTTTTTAATATTGTAATAATAGGTAGACCTACTTAATCCAAGAATTTTAAGGACAGTAACTGCAGTATATCCTAAATCAATCCATTTCTTCGCAATATTAACTTTATCTTCTATTGTGGGTTCGTTTTTTTTAAAAGGTCTTTAAGAATGGCAATTTCTAAATCTTTTTCGCCTAATAATTTTTTTAATTGCTCATTTTCTTCTTCTAGGGATTTAGCATTAATATTATTGGAATAATTATAATTTGGAATTAGTCCATTTTCTTTCTTTGACTCCCTAACCCAGCGGGTAACAGTTCCAGGGACTAAATCGTGTCTTCTGGCAACTAATGTAGCATTACCAGTTTCCTCTACTTCCTTAATAATTTGACGTTTAAATTCTTCTGGATATCTTTTACCTTTACCTCTCAATTTAGACAACCTCCCATTAATTTTTATTTTACTAAATTAGTGTGCGATTGTCCAAATAGGTTAGGGGGCTTAATAGAGAGGACAATCTAAAAAATGCAGTGTAGATTATGCCAATAATAAATTTATCTATATACCATGTCCAAAATGTTCAGAAATTACATTAATTGAATATGATGATGAAATAATATGTAAGTTTTGCGGTGAAAAATATAGTTCAATTCAATCGATTTATGAAAACGATGAAAATGCAATAGTTATAGAATATATGCTGCGAGAAATAGGTAGAAAAAAAGAATATTTTAATAGTGATGTTTTTGAATGTGAAAAATGTAATTATAAGGCCTTGATATTTACAGATAAATGGCAATGTTTAATATGTGGCCATGAAATTAATAATACAATTTTCTGTTATGATTGTGGTAAAGATATACCAGACTCAGATTACAACTATATTTTGGCTCAATCTTATTATGATGCTGATGATTTTTTTATATTTATGCGAGGAATGTGGAAAGAAATTAAGTGGAAGTGATATAGGAATAGAATATGAAATAAGTTAGAATTTTGGATTCTAAATATTTCTACAAATAAGGTAAAAACTAAGTTAGTTAATAATAGAATATATGAAGGATAAATAATAAATATAAAAGTGACTAGCCACCACTTTATTAAATATAATTTCAGAACATTTTAACATTACACTTGTTTTTGCTTAGAAAGTATATTAATATATTATGTAAACCAATATATAATTTTTTATAAAATACAAGTGAGGTGTTAATATGCCATGTTTACGATGTGGGGGCTCAGGTGTGTTAGCACAATATAGCCATGTGGCAGGTGGGGTATGCTTTAGATGCGGAGGAAGTGGAATAGATCCAAATGAACTAAAATTAAATAAATCCAAACGACGAATAGAAAAAGTTAAAATTGTAAATGGAAGAAAGATAGTGCTGGAACCAAAATATGATTTACAAGGTAGATTTTCACACTACAGTGTTTATGTAGAAGGAAAATATGAGGCAACCTATAAAAAATATAAAGATGCAAATAATGCGTTTAGAAAGTTCATAGAACAAGAACAAAAAGAGAAAAATCTTAAAAAACAATTAGATGACTTTAACTATATTCAAAATCATATTTAAAGGGTTGATACCATGTCGAATATAATCTATTTCCAACCTAAAGAACAAAGAAACTCTCTTAATAAAATGATTTTTAAATTAATTCCTAGAAACAGCTCAGAGACATATAAAGCAGATGTAGCTGAAAAGGTATTAACTGAAGAACTATACATATATTATCTAGCTTTAGTTCTAGTTCATAAAGCATATCATCTAGTTCCCGAAAGACATCAAGTTAATATAAAAAAATTAATTAATTTGGGGATTTTAGATGAACTAGCAATAATTACTGAATATAATCTAACTAATTCGTATGTTACAAGTGAAGGGGAATTTATGTGCAATGGGATAGAATTTGAGTTGCCAGAAGGATACATAGCAAGGTTACGTGTAATGGATCAAGAAGGAAATATTTATGTGGAAGCATTCAATGGCCATAGAAGGAGAATATATGAATTTATATATTACAAAAGTGGTTATAGAAATATATGGCAAAGAGTTGACGATAAAATTGAAAAAATAATCGATTATTAATAACAATTAAATTAATCCTAAAGTGCCAAAGATGTTCCTACCCTCATTCCTTGAATTTCTAAAGAGTTGAGGGTAGTTTTCTTTTTTTAGTACGTGCCTAAAAAATATATTATTTTTATAAAGGAGCCAAAAATGTGTCTAGCTTAGAATACAGTATTTTAAATGGTTGAGATGGGATAATTATAAAATTAATGTGTCTAAAGGTTTTACTAAGAAATTACTGACTTATTTAGTTTTTAAAAATATAAACATTTATACTTGTATTGTTTGAATTTTTGTACTATAATAAAAATAGGAATAAAATAAAATACAAAACTGTTAGATTTTTGTTCTGGTTTTGGTACAGCAGGATTACTGTGCCCAAAATCAGGAATTTTATATTTTTATATAATTTAATATAAGATAATTAGCCCCAAGGTTAAATTGATGTTCACAGATTTGACCTTGGGTTTTTTTGCTTTTTTGTCACAGTGTATCAATTTTTATAAAAAGTGAAGGAGGTGGAAAATTGAATAGATTTATTAAATTACAGAATAGATTAGTTGAAGCACAAATAGAATTATCGAAAATAATAGAGGAAATGGAAAAAGCAAATTTATTTTTGGAAGATATTAATCTTAATCTAGGACATGAAGTTATTAGAGGAGTTTTGAAAATTATTATCCCTGAATATCCTCCTAAGATTAGTCTTTATTATAGAAACGAATTAGTTAATGGTTCTTTAAATAGCATTGCTTATCAAAAAACAAGAAATAGATGGTATTCAATCATCCATAAGGCATTGGAGGGTTATGAAGGAGAAAGAATAGATCCTACTATAGTATATATGGTATTCTATGTTCCACGGATTTGTGATACAGACAATTTCATAGGGAAACTGATAGTAGATGGACTTATGTATGCTGGTGTTATTGGAAAAGATGATAACCTAGAGCATGTTCCTGTAGTTATTCAAGAAGCAAGAATAGATAAAGAAAATCCTCGAACGGAAATATTTGTAGTGCAATATGAAAACCAAATAGAAAAAACTTTGATTCCTTTTTTAGAAGAAGAGTAAGAAATAGTGTCAATACAAAGTAAAAAGTAGTAAGTTAAGCTTTAATTTTTTGCTTAAAAACTACTTCAATAACAGGCTTTTCTTATCTATTGATAAAATTTATATCTGAATAGCTGCTATAAAATGAGTTACCCCATTGTATTTTAAAGTATTTTAAAAAATTTAAAGTGTAGCTGATTAATGAGTAGTTAGTGGGGCTTTATCAATGAATAATTTTTCTTTCTTACTACACTTTTTTTTCGAGATGTTTAAGTCTTTAATGTGAAAGTTGTCTTTTTATAATTATGATTTATTTGATGATAAGGAGGTACAAGATGTCAAGTGGTATTAGGTTACAAGATAGAGATATAGAGTTACTGAAAAAAATAATAGACTTTAATGGTCTACCTGGACCACAAATAGTTGAAATTTTTTTTAATGAAAGTGTTTATGGATATAAAAGATTGAAGCAGTTACAAGATAATGGTTATTTAAAGCAGGTGTATTATTATGCACAAAATAAAAAGAATAATAGACTATTTGCACAAAGGATATCGGCTATATATTATGCAACAAGTAAAACATTGAGGGAACTTGGCTACACTATAGATCCTAGATATGTAGTACCAAAGGAAGACAGACTTGATGTAGCGAATCTAGTAGGTAATTTGCTTGCAAGAATTCCAAGTTTAATATCAAAGCGTCAGGCTATAGAAAAATATAGTTTAAAAAATTTTATGCCAGTTAGTTGTGTTGTCCCTAATGACAATCCAATATTCATTTATGTCTTGGGTAATAAAATAGGAAGATACGATTTAGGTAGAATAGCAGGTTTCATAAAATCAGAAGTTATACCAGGAGCTAAACACTTTATTATTTCACGTAAATTTAGGGAAAAATTATTTTTGCAAAACGCTTATTTTATTCCATGGAGCTTCGCAACAGAATATCTACCTAATATCGTTAATGACCACAATTTTTATATTAAAGAATTCTTAAGTATTACAAAAAAACAGTTTCCAGGAATCAAATTTCTATCGTATCAAGAGCCTCTATTTAAAGCAGAGTACAATGGTGAAATCCTGCATATTGGAGAATTAATTTCTGGAAATAACCAACTAAGACTTATATTAGAAGAACCACCAGAGAACACCTATATATATGCCCCTAGTAGAAAGCATTTTTATGGTGTTAGATTAAAACAGGGTTCTTTTTTATTTTATTCTAAAAAGGATAAGCAGATATTTAAAATGTATTCAAAAAATAACAGAATGTATTCCATACCACATGTGTTTGATATCAATTAATAGTTTACTAAACTTGTTAAGCCTCATGACTTAAAAAGTTATGAGGCTTTTTTTCTCCTCCTATTTAATAGGAGGTGGAAATTATGGAATTAAACAGATTTTTAGAAGAAATAATTAATGGAACTAACGAATATTTGGAAATTAGGGAAATCGATCATGAAGGAAATGTAACGCAACACTTTCTTAAGCAACAAGATATAAACAAATATACACCACCAAAGGATAAAAATGTGTATTTTGGGGTTTTTAGTAGAAACAAAAAGAGTGGTAAGACTAGGTGCTGCAATACAACAAGGGTTTTGTGGCTTGATTTTGACAAAGGAATGATGGGATTAAGTGTTGAAGAAAGAGTTAAGAAGGTACAAGATATAATAATGGCAGTAGGACTGCCTAAAGCTTCTATATTAATTTCAAGTGGTAATGGTATACATGCTTATTGGTTGTTAAAGGAAAGGCAACAAGAGGTAACAGAAGTGTTAAGAATAATAGCAGATATTACAGATGCAGATATAAAGGCAACAGATAAAGCTAGAATAATGAGGTTGCCAGGTACACTAAATATTAAAGATAAAGAAAGGCCATTAGAGTGCAAAATACTACAAGCTGATTACTCTTTAATTTACGATTATAGGCTATTTAAGGAACTTTTGAAGGATTGTATCGGACAAGTCTCAGAAAAGCCTTTAAAAGCCAAATTGGAGCTTACAAAAAGTATAATAGATGAGATTAAAACCGATAGACCTTGCATTGAAAAAATAATAAAAGGTGTATCAAAAGGTGAGAGGAACTTTGCTTTAGGCAGACTAACAAAGTGGCTGCAAGTAAAAGGATTTCCGAGAGACATAAGTCAACAAGCTATCCTTGATTGGAATAATCGAAACAATCCACCGGAAAGTATAAGAAAACTTATAAAAGACTTTAATATGTATTGGTATGAAGACTACAAACTGTTAGGTTGCAAGATAAATAAGCCCGAATTGCAACAGATTCTTGATAAATATTGTAATCGACCTGATTGTAATTTTTCTATGTCTATAGGTAATATTAACCTAGACAAGATGGTGAGAATTAATAACCGATTGTTGAACGACATACAAAAGTTAACTGGAAATGATTTACTAATTTACTCAGTATTAGTCCGAAACAAAGAAGGCCTAACAACAAGTGCATTAAATGAGGAGCTAATTAACAGCTCAGGTAAGATATGTATGAGCAATAAGACAATTTTAGATAGCTTAAGTACTCTAAAGAAACTGGGCTATGTAAAAATAATAAATGGTAACAAACGAAAAAGAGAGGAAAACTTTTATAAAGCAATTTCACAAAGTACTTTTGGCTTAGGGTATACATTAGTAAGCAATGACGCTATAAATAAAGCTATTGAAAGAGGTGTTTCTCCTGGAGGATTTAGGCTTTATGTATTGCTTTTAAAATATGCTTATAACAAAGGAATTTGCAATCCTTCATTAAATACTTTAGCAAAAGAATTACGCACTACATCAAGTAATATAAGTATTTTACTGAAAAGATTAGAAGAATCTAAATATATTAGGAGAGAATATAAGAAGCAACTTAATGGGGTAAAAAAACTGGTAATAAGATTATTAGTTTAAATAAAGATTTGAAGCATATAGTACTTATTGAGTGTTAGAAAACTATTAAATGTAGATTATTTAACTATATTTATAAAGGTAAGAAGGGCTATTTTATCAGCCAAAATCTACCTTTAAATGTAATTTGTTTAACCAAAGAATACAAAGATACAAGATGTATTAGAAAATATTTAAGATATACAAAGATCTTAAATGTTAATGAAAATTGTCACTTCATAAGTGACATAATGGTTAAAGTTTTTGAATTTATAAGGTCATAAGGATAAATAATTAATTTAGAAATAATAAGGGTTGCAAATCATATAGAAACTAGAAAACTTTACTTGAGTGGATACTATTCCAAATAAAATTATAGAAAAGTTTCCAGAAAAGTTGATAAAATAGTTGGCAAAGTTAGATTTTTGATATATAATTATATTAGAAGATAATTGAATATTTAGTTGTTAGATTTTTGTTCCGGTTTTGGTGCTGCAGGATTACTATGCCCAAAATCAGGATTTTTTTATTTTATTGCAATTTAATATTTGGAATTAGACCCGACGTCAAATCGTTCCGCTATTTGGCCTCGGGTCTTTTTGCATTTTTAGAGAAAATTAAAAAGGAGAAGATCTATGATGAAATCAAATACCTAAACAATATTTTTAAATTAACCGTTATTACTATTTGTTAATTATCACTTATTAAACTTAGAACAAAGTTCATAATAGCTGGAAAAATAAGTTTCAGCTTTCTGTGATCAAAAAGAAAACAATAAATAGATTGATAATTATAAGTTAGTTAAAACTAATTAATTTGGATTTATAGTTAGATTTTTTTATACTATTTATAAAATTATTATGTAAAGTTTAAAAGTTAGTTTTACATAATGATTGATATGACAAACTGATAATAATTGCTTTAAATATGAAAATATCAATGGTAAAGGCCATTTTTATCTTCTTATTTCTATTTTTTATAATATTGAGTTTGTCATAATATATGATAAAATAACAATAATAAAAACCTATAATTAATATATATTATTTAAAAAAGTGGTGATTTTATGAATATAGTTGAACCAATCCGTGATCTAAAAAAGATAAATGCCATGAAAAATTATTTAAAAGGTAAAAACATAAGAGACTATGCATTATTTGTAGTGGGAATAAATGTAGCTTTAAGAATATCAGATTTATTAAATCTGAAATGGAGAGATATTTATGATGGCAAGAATTTTAAAATCGTAAACTTGAAAGAAGGGAAAACGAAAAAGTTAAGAAGTATAAAATTAAATAAGGTTGCTCAAAAAGCCCTACAAGAGCTTTTAGAAAGCTTAGATACCTATGATATGGATGATTATGTATTTATGTCTAGGGAAGGGGATAACAAGCCCATAACTCGACAGCAGGCATTAAATATACTAAAAGAAGCAGCTGAAGCAGTAGGTATTAAAGAAAATGTAGGGACACATACATTAAGGAAAACTTGGGGGTATCATGCCTGGAAAAGCGGATTTAATCCAGCTCTGATCATGGAAACACTAAATCATAGTAATTTAAGCATAACAAAGAGATATTTAGGAATTAGACAGGATGAAATAAATGATTTATATGACAGTTTAAATATATAGACTTATAATACATTTATAGCTGTAGATTAATTAATGGATGTAGTTTTATAATTTGATAGCTGTAGATTTTTGTGGTCCAGATTAAGTTTTGTAGAGATATTCTACAAAATTTAATCTGGATCTTTTTGCTTTTTTAAAAAATATAAAGGGGAGGTGATTACTGTGATAAAGCAAGATAAAAATTTAAAAGGAGTTGATAAAGATATGAAGATTAATAACATTGACAGCAAAGAATATTTTATTAGTTTTAAAGTACAGTCAGCCGAAAAAACAAATAAAAAGAATTCAAAACAAGAGAATTATGATATTAAAGACAAAACAATAGCAGAAGGACAAAGTAAAGCTATTCAAGGAAACAAAATTGTTATTAAAAAAATTGAGAAGAAAGAGCAAGATAAAAAAGCAACTTATTACCTTGGAGAACCCCTTATTGAAAGGATTAACAAGACAGCAGAGTATTTAAATATTGGAAAGTCTGCTCTTGTTAAGTTTTTATTAGAAGTGGGTCTAGAACTTCTTGAAATAGAAGACTAAACAAAATTCAGTTTTTATAACTTACCCGAAATTAAGCCTTATAAATTCTTTAGAGGCTTAGTTTCGGGGTGTTTTTTATTTTTTGATAACTTTTAAATGTAATTATAAATTTTTAGGAGGGTTTATATGAGAATAGTTACATTTGAACAGTTTCAATCAATGAAAAAAAGAGAAAAAAAGAAAATTGGATTTGACAAAATACTTCATTTAATAATTACTTCTGAGGAAATTAGAAATCTTAACTTTAGTAAAATTGAGTATGTATTAACTGAATTATTAGAGCTACTAAATTCTGAAGATAAATCAGAAGTCCTGAAATTTGGTTTATTTAACTCTTTTTTTTCATGAAAGCCTTGTAATAACAGTTTCAGGTTATATTAATGACAGTAGGGAGTTATATGAAATAGAAGAAGTTGCCATATACTTCAAAAAATTATTTAAGGAATATCCAGAGATTTTTTATTTTCTAAAACTTGAGAAATCGATTTTTATAGTTCTAAGCTTAATAGAAAAAGAAAGAAAAATTAGTAATGGAGATATTAGAAGTTTTGAGTATGATAAGCACGCTTTAGAAAAAATTTTTACGCATATTAATGGAATTAAAATCAATACCTTAAGAAAAATTGATGCAATAGTAAGCTCATTTGATGAAATTAAATTATGGAATGAAGTATACTTACCTTTAATGAAGTTTCTAAGAAATGATAGAAAAATAAACGAGATTGTCAAGAGATATAAAAAAGAAGTATCGAATAACTTAGAAATGAGTGGATTTGGTTCATCATTTATAAATGATGGTAACAGAATTTTAAATGTTGTTAGATTGAGTGACATTTATTATGGTTCAATATGCAATAATTGTGGGACTAATACTATACTATTAAAAATTGACAATCAGAATAAAGTCGATGAAGAAACTAGTATTGTCATTAATGAAATAGTAATAGATGTAGAACACATTGAAAAATATAGCTGGCTTTGCCCAAATTGCGAAGGCAAATGGAAGCAACTTAGATATGATTCTAAGTCAGGTCTAATATATATGTAGATAGAAAGCAACTCATATAGTTGTACTAAATAGATATTGAATTAAACAATAGGAGGATCTGGTTCCTAATATGAGCCAGATCCTTTATCCATTTATATGCTTAGTTAAATTTCACTACTTTTATGCATTTTGGGCAGTTCTCTGTTGTAGAAATTTAGGTTTTTACAAAAGGAGGTAATACATGGATAAAAGAATTAGTTATGCTGTTCAATTAGCAATGTTGAAAAGATTATTAAATAATAAAGTCATAAGTGTGGCTGAGTATAAAATGATTAAGCAATATCTTAAAGATAAATATAAAATAATAAATGTTGCTTAGAATTGTATCTACTGATAAAATCAAGCTAATAGTGAATAAAGATACAAGTGAGGTGATTGGGGAATGAGCAATAATAAGGTGGAAGTTATTGAGGCATCTTTGGATAGGATAGATAGAAAAAACTCTAAAGAAATCAAAAGGCTGCGTGTTGCAGCCTACTGTAGAGTAAGTACAGATAGTAATGAACAGCTAGAAAGCTACCAATCTCAAGTAAGGTATTATAAAGATTTAATAAATTCAAATGAAAATTGGGAATATGTAGGAGTTTATGCAGATGAAGCTATCTCAGGCACTCAAGTGAGACACAGGCAAGGTTTTCAGCAAATGATAAACGATGCACTTGATGGGAAAATAGATTTAATTCTAACCAAATCCATTTCTAGATTTGCTCGTAACACCCTAGATATACTTCAATATGTACGCTTATTAAAAGATAAAAATGTTGCTATTCTATTTGAGAAAGAAAATATAAACACATTAGATATGGCAGGAGAGATGTTACTAACTATCCTAAGTTCCTTAGCTCAGGCAGAAAGCGAGAGCATTTCAAGGAATGTAAAATTAGGATTAAGAATGAAAATGAAAAGGGGTGAGTTAGTAGGGGTTCATGGTTGCCTAGGGTACGATTATGATCCTGAAACTAAAACTTTGACAATAAATGAAAAAGAAGCTGAAATAGTGAGATATATCTTTAGACGATATGTAGAAGGTGCAGGTTGCTTCACAATAGCAAAAGAACTTACACAGCTAGGATTCAAAACTAAAAATGGTAATAGCACATGGCATGAAAGTTCTGTTAGGAGAATCATAAAAAATGAAAAATATAAAGGCGATGTTATTATGGGTAAGACATTTACAGTAGACCCAATTTCAAAGCGTAGGCTTGAGAATTTTGGAGAAGAGACTATGTATAGGATAAGAGATCACCACGAACCTATAATCCCTAGAGAGGTTTTTGATAAAGCACAAGAAATATTACAGAAAAGAAGTGCAAGACATAGTAATAAAGGGAGAGGAGAAAAATATAGTAGGAAATACGCATTTTCCAGTCTGATCCAATGCGGATTTTGTAATAGTAGTTTTACTCGTCGTACATGGCATTCTGGTACAAAATATGAAAAGATTACATGGAGTTGTGTGACAGCGATCAAAAAGGGAAAGAAAAATTGTCCACACAGCAAGAGTATAGCGGAAAAAGATTTAGAATCTACATTCATAGATGCTTTTAATTTAATGATAAGCAAGAACAAGCAGATAACAGAGGAATTTATAAAAAATGTAGAAACTACACTTAGTAATTCTGGTACAATTAAAAAGTTGAAAGAGATAGAAATAAAAACAAGTGAAATAGAAAAAAAGATAGATAATTTAATGAATCTCTACCTTGAAGGCACACTTAGAAAAGAAAATTTCGAAGCTAAATATGCAGAATTATCAAATGAACTTGAAAAAGTAAAGGTTAGAGAAAAAGAATTGCAATCAATAGTTAATGAGGAAGGTGACTTAAAAAACAGAATTGCTGCCTTTAGAAAGTTATTCGAAGATAACAAGTTTTTAGAGGAATTTGATAGAGAAATTTTTGAAACAGTAATAGATAAAATATTAGTGGGGAAGATTGATGAAGAAGGAGTTGTTAATCCATATTCAATTACATTTGTATTTAAGACTGGTCTAGAAATAGAGAAAAAAGATATAGATAATAATTTGTATCTACATTCCACACACGACACATGTGGAGTGCATAGCGTTGATACAAAAGGAAATTATATAGAAATCCTGAGATTCAAGCAGTTTCATGACCATTTGTACGAACAAAGCTTTAAGGATAGACTGATTAGAATAACCGAGTCTA
>Ga0134101_1001569_pt1 | contig 17227 bp, 24 predicted proteins | sample 12_3_2metaG_FD_94446 | JGI IMG/M metagenome (GOLD analysis project Ga0134101, IMG submission 94446) | Switchgrass degrading microbial communities from high solid loading bioreactors in New Hampshire, USA - 12_48_3.3_201_A2 metaG | ecosystem: Engineered > Bioreactor > Semi-continuous > Anaerobic...
AAGGAGTTTCTGCGCATAAAGCGGCTTTTGAAGAAAATCGGGCGGGATGACGCCATCCTTGAGGCCGTCATGAATCGGTATTGTCTGCTCCAGGCGGAGTGTTACGACTTCGAGAAGAAACGGGAGATGTTCGCCCGAAATCTGCAGAAGCTCATGGAAGATCCGGATATAGAAGAACTTGAGAAATATCGTCTTCAGGCCCAGATGCAGAAGTCGATTATCGACGTGGACAAGCAGATTCAGACGAAACGGCGCATGCTCTTTGACATTGAGCGTGAAAACGGCATGACCATCGCCGCGGCGCTCCGGAGCATCCCGAAGGCGGACAGCCGGGATGAAAATCCTCTCTTAAAGGCGTTGAGTGATGACAGTTAAGGACAGCCGAGCGGTACATTATGCCGAGTGGTGCCTGGAGCCGGATAATCGGAAAGTTGGCGTTTACGTCAAAGCCCAGGCGCGGCAATGGCTGGACATTGTATATGGCCGAAATCCGGAAGCCTTCGTGGATGATGCGGCCTTTCAGAAGATCTGCCGCATCCTCAAGCTGATGGTCCATCCCGACATGCACTGTTCTATGTACGACGGTCTGGAGGATTACGCCTGGCTGCTCATTACAGCCGTTTTCTGTACGAAGTGCGCCAATGATCCGGATGCCCGCTATTACGATACGGCCTTGCTGGAAATCGCCCGAAAGAACTTCAAGACTTTCAACAGCGCCGTCATCTTCATCATCGCTATGCTCACGGAACCGCGGTTTTCGCGATTTTTTTCGGTTGCGCCGGACCTGAAGCTGTCCTCTGAGCTGAAGCTGGCCATCCGGAAAATCATAAAGTCCAGTCCTGCGCTGGCGGACGACAAGGTATTCAAGATTCTTCGCAGTGAAATCCGGTGCCTTCTCACAGACAGCGAGTACACGCCTCTGGCATACAGCGACGACCGCATGGACGGCAAGCTGGCTAACATGTTCCTGGCGGACGAGGCTGGGGCCATGGACAGCTACCCTATCGAGGCCATGCGTTCTTCGCAGATTATCCTTAAGAATAAGCTCGGCATCATAATCTCCACGCAGTACCCCAACGACAACAACGGGTTTATAGACGAAGTTGACATATCCAAGAAAACGCTGGACGGCCTGCTTGAGGGTCAGCGGCGTTTTTCTTTGCTCTACGAGCCGGATGATGAGTTTCTGACCGGAGATCAGTGGATGACGAACGACCTCATCATCTACCAGCCCAACCCCGTGGCGGTCACCAACGAGCGTGTTTTCGAGGCTATCAAGAAGATGCGCACGCTGGCGGTTCTGTATGAGAACAAGCGGGAGAACTACCTGTGCAAGCACAACAACATCAAGTACCAGGGCCTCGGCACGGAAGGGTATGTGGAGATCTCAAAGGTGCGGGCCTGCCGCATCCCGGGCAATCCGCATTTCTGGCGCGGCAAGCGCGTGTTTCTGGGGCTGGATCTCTCCCAGTCGGACGACAACACCGCCGTCGCCATGGTTACGGAGCATGAAGGGAAGATTTACGCCAAAGTCTGGGGATTCATCCCGGAAGGGAAAATCGTCTTGAAGAGCGACCGTGAAAAAGTCGATTACCGCCGCCTGATAAACGCCGGAGATTGTTTCGCCTGCGGCGACGAGGTCATAGACTACGGCGATGTGGAGCGCTTCATTTTGTCGCTGGAAGAGAAATACGGCGTGGAAATCGTGCAGCTGGGCTTTGACCGATATAACGCACTTTCAACGGTCCAGAAACTCGAAAGCGCAGACAATCCGATTGAGTGCGTGGAAATCAAGCAGCACTCGAGCGTCCTCCACCCGCCGACTAAATTGCTGAAAGAGTACATCCTCGACGGGAGATTCCGGTACGAAGAGAACACCCTGCTCGAAATCAATTTTCAAAACGCGCGATGTACAGAGGATACGAACCTCAACAAGTATGTCAATAAGAAAAAATCGGCGGGCAAGGTCGATATGGTCGTGGCGCTCATCATGGCCGTCTATTTGCTGCAGCAATGGGTATTGCTCGACGACTTCGTCTGCCAGACGTAAGGGGGTGATACGATGGGATTCTTCTCGCGCCGGGCAGAAAAACGCGCCGAAGATATTTCGACGGACGAAGTACTCCTCCGCGCGATGCTCCGGCCGGATGCCGTGACGCGTGAAACGGCCTTGCAGATTCCGGCCGTCTCCGGCGCCATTTCCCTCATATCCGACATAATCGCCGCCACGCCGATAAAGCTCTACCGCGACAATTACGGAAAGGCGGCGGAAGTAAAAGACGACCCGCGCGTGCGCCTGCTCAACGACGATACCGGCGATACCCTCAGCGCTCATGACTTCTGGGGAGCGATGATCCGGGACTACTACCTGGGCAAAGGGGCCTACGCTTATATCAACCGTGAAGGCGGGCGCTGGGTGAGTCTGCATTATGTGCCGGAAGACTGCGTGACTATCGTCATGGGCACCGACCATATCTTCAAGGATTATGACATTTACGTGGACGGCCGGCGGTATTATCCTTTCCAGTTTCTCAAAATCCTGCGCAACACGCGCGACGGGGCCACAGGGGCCGGCATCGTGCAGGAAAACTCAGAGCTCCTGGCCGTGGCATACGCGACACTGCAATTTGAAAAGACGATGGTCAAAAAAGGCGGCAACAAGCGGGGATTTCTCAAGTCCAGCCGCAGGCTCACAGAGCCGGCCATGAATGAGCTGAAAAAGGCGTTCCGCCGCCTGTATGCCAACGACAGCGAGGAGCCGGTGGTCATTCTCAACGAGGGTCTGGATTTTAAGGAGTCCTCCAATACGTCCGTCGAAATGCAGCTTAACGAAGGCAAGGTCACAAACGCAAACGAAATCGCAAAGCTCTTTCACGTGGCGCCCAGCGCTATAACCGGGACCGCGACGGAGCAAGAAATCTCTGCCCTGGCAAAACTTGCCGCCATTCCGCTCATGACGAAAATCGAATGCTCCCTGAACCGCGACCTCCTGCTGGAGTCGGAGAAAGGGAGCTATTATTTTGCCTTCGACACGAAGGAGCTTCTCAAAGGGCCCATGCTCGGCCGGTATCAGGCCTATGAAATCGCCATCCGCAGCGGCCTCATGACGCGGAACGAAATCCGTTATGCCGAGGACCTGCCGCCCATCGATGGCATGGACATCGTATCCATGAACCTCTCAGACGTCATCTACGACCCGAAAACCAGGACGTTCTTCACGCCGAACACCCGGCAGGTTACGGACGGCAGGACAGGCAGCGCCGCTGAAGCTCCCTCGAAAGGGGGTGAAACGGAAGATGAAACTGGAGATCCGCGCTGACGGCCTGCATATCTCCGGGTATGTCAATGTGACGGAAAAAATGAGCCGGCCGGTTGTGACAAGCAAAGGACAGCGCGTTGTCGAGGTTATCGAACCTCGGACCTTTTCGAAAGCCCTCGAAAAGGCCGGCAACATTCCGCTCACGAAGGACCACATCCCAGACTATGTGCTGGCCGAGACGCGTGCCGGAACACTGAAACTGCGCGAGGATGCCATCGGCCTGCATGCCGAGGCGCTGGTGACCGACCCGCAGACGATTGCCGAGGCGCGTGCCGGCGCCATCAAAGGCTGGTCTTTTGGAATGCGAGACGTAGAGGACATCATCGAAGAGCGCGCCGATGCCCTGCCTCTGCGCCGCATCCGGGGGATGACGCTGGACCACATCACCCTGGTGATCCACAAGGTGCCTTGCTATGCCGCGACTTCTATCGAGGTGCGAGCGGACGATGAAACGCGTGCGATTGAGTACCGCGCCATGGATGATGCGCCGGAGGTCATCAGCGAGCCGGCCTATGACAATTCCGAGTACAAGAAAAGACTTGAAGCTTTGAAAAAAAGGAGGAGGCAAAATGCTGAAAGCCCTGATGGAAAAACGCGATGAACTGCACAAGCAGCTCGAGGACATCCTGTCCAAAGCCGAAATGGAGCAGCGCGCCCTCAGCGAGGAAGAGCGCGCTCAGTTTGATGCCCTTGAGAAGGAAATCAAGGATATCGACGCAACGATTGAGCGCGAGGAGCGCGCCCGGAATATCAAGATCCCCGCCCCCGATAATAAGCCGGCGGCGGCCGATGATGAGAAGGGAAAGGCTGAAGAGCGCGCCTTTGCCAGCTACATCCGCGGCGCTGTGGAGGAACGCGCCGATGTGAGCCTCACCAAGACGGACAATGGGGCCGTCATTCCCACCAGCATCGCGAATAAAATCATCGCCCAGGTCCGGGACATCTGCCCGATTTTTGAGAGGGCGACCCGCTACAACGTTCCGGGAACGCTGACGATTCCGCTGTATGACGACTCGGCCCAGGCCATCACGATGGCCTACGCCGACGAGTTTACCGAGCTGGAGTCGTCTGCCGGCAGGTTCGCCAGCATCGAACTGAAAGGGTATCTGGCCGGCGTGCTGACGAAGATCTCCCAGTCCCTCATCAACAACAGCCAGTTTGACATTGTGGGCTACACGACCCGGGCTATGGCCGAGACAGTGGCGCGCTGGATTGAGAAGGAGCTCCTCAAAGGAACGGAGGGCAAAATCGAGGGCCTGCGCGGCGTCACGCTGACTCAGGAGGCGGCAGCCTCTACGGCCATTACAGCCGACGACCTGATCCGCCTGCGGGACAAAATCAAAGACACCTATCAGCAGAATGCCATCTGGATCATGTCCCCGGCGACCCGCACGGCCCTGCGCCTGCTTAAAGATGACAATGGCCGGTATTTGCTCAACGACGACATCACCTCCCCCTTCGGCTCGTCCCTGCTTGGCAAGCCCGTGTACGTCTCAGACAACATGGACGACGTCGGCGCCGGAAAGACCGTGATTTACTACGGCGACATGTCCGGCCTGGCCGTGAAGCTCACGGAGTCCTTCTCCGTGCAGGTTCTCCGTGAAAAATTCGCCACCCAGCACGTCATCGGCGTCGTAGGCTGGCTGGAGATGGATGCCAAGATCGAGAACCGGCAGAAGATCGCCAAGCTCGTGATGAAAGCGTCCTGATAAGGAGGCACCGGCATGAAAATCCGAGCTTTAGTCGGCTTTACCGGGGCGCTTTCAATGCACAAAGGCGAGGTCGCGGAGTGCGGCGATGAGGCCGTGCTCCGCGACCTTATTTCCGCGGGATACATCGAATTGGCTGGCCCGCCGGAGCCGAAGCAGACGGATGAGAAGCCGCCCGTGTCAGAGCCGCCGAAGCCTAAAGCCAGGAAACAGTCAAAGAAATCGGAGGCGGCTGATGAAAATCAGTGAGGTCACGCGGGAGCGAGTGGCGGCCTATTTGAAACTAGAGGCGGACGAGTACGACTCCAATTTGCTCCAAGCCGTCATGGATGCGGCCAAGCAGTACATCCTCGACGTGACGGGCCTTCCGGAACACAGTGAGGAGGGCGACGACATCGACAGCTACCCGGATCTGACGATTGCATTCCTAGTTCTGTGCCAGGACATGTACGACAACCGCTCCATGTATGTCGACCAGCAGAACGTCAACAAGGTCGTCGATTCGATTCTCGGCATGCACAGCCGCAACCTCCTATAAGGCGGTGATATCATGTTCAATCCCGGCAGATGCCGTGACCGCATCGAAATCCTGACCCTTCATGAACTGGACGACAGCCTGAAGTGGGGCGTTTCCGCCCGGACATGGGCTTATGCAGAGATCTTAGAGCGGCAAAATCTCTTCTCCAAGGCGGGCCTCGGCGCGAAATCAGTCCGGTTTACCATGCGGCGCCGCCCGCTGACGCTCCACCAGGCCATCCGTTGGCAGGGGCGGCACTGTTTTCTCACCGACATTGTGCCTATGGAAGACCGCCTGCGCATGGCGGTGACCGCGGCGCTCGTTGAGCCGGTTTTATGCGCCGTCGAACGCACGGAAACGGCGTTCGACGAGCTGAACCGGCCGATAGAAACGCATGCCGCGGAATACACCTTCCCAGCCTGCCTCACAGAGAAATACGTGCGGGCCGAGCCGGCTGAGCCGATGACGGTCCATGAGACCGCTTATGTGCTTGTGACGCCGAAGGCTGTACTCCTGAAGCCCGGTGAGGTTGTTAAAATCGGCGGCGATGCCTATATGGTCGCTGTCCGCCATGTACTCGACGAGTATAAAAACGAGTACGAAGTCATCCGGAAGGAGGATGCCTGATGCAGAGCGTAGAAATGGGAGAACTGCATCGCCTCATCGACGACTTTGAACACGTCCTGCGCGAGGTGCCGAACTCGCGGCGTGAGATGCACCGGCGTGTCGGCGCGGCCGTGCTGGAGGAAGTGCGGCGGCAGATCGACTCCTCCGGGCTCAACGACGCACACGGCCGGATAAAAGGGTATCAGGACTATTTCGTCGGCTCCCTGGGCGGCTATGCGGCCGTGCGCGCCATACGCGGCTTGGGCCCGCACGGGTACAGCGACAGCCCCGGTGCCCTTACAAACTACCTTGAAAACGGCCACCGCATCAGGCGCCCTTCCGGTCGCGCGAAAAAGCGGCGGCGCGGCCGTGCGAAACAAGCCTACGCTGACGGTTTTCATTTCTACGAGGCGGCACGACAGACGGCGGAGAGCATCGCGTATGAAGCGGCTTACCGGTACGCCGAAGATCTAGCCCAGATGTTGGAGGGATAAACATGGTCCGCATGCAGGACATTGTTGACGCCATCAACGTTTTGATGGTGAAGAAATTCCCGAAGGCAACAGCGTACATCAACACGTGCCCGAAAGACTTCCGCCGCCCGTCGTATCTAATCCAGAACACGTATGTCTACCGGGAGGACGCCAGCCGAAGCACGGTCTTCGTGACGGCGGATTTCATAATTACGTATTTCGTTGAGACGGACAGCCGCTACATCATGAACATCGAGAAGCTGCGCCAGGCCCAGGCCGACATCCTGGATTTGTTCTCCTGCGGGTATATCACAGTCGACGACCGCAGGCTCAAAGTCACCGGCAGCGAGGGCGAGACGACGCTTACAGACACCTCCGTGGACCTGCAGGTGTCCTACTTCGACGACCGGGATGAGCCAGCCGAACCGCTGCCGGCGGCTGAAAAGGTTTACACAACAATTTTATTAGAATGGGGGAAATAAAATGGGACTGCCGAGCATCAACATTGCATTTTCCACGGCGGCATCTAGCGCCATCCAGCGCTCCCAGAAGGGGGTTGTGGGCATCATCGTCAAAGACACGGCGGCGGATGGCGCATACACATTGACCAAAAAGAGCGATATCCCTTCGGCGCTCTCCGCCAGCAACCAGACATACATTGAAAGTGCCTTTCTCGGTTATGCCAGCCCGCCGAGAAAGGTTATTCTTTATGTCCTGCCGACTTCGGCCGAGGATTTGTCGGAGGCCCTGGCTTACTTTAAGACGGCTGCCGCCGAAGTGGATTACCTTGTCGGTCCGCCCGAAACGGGAGAGGCGGAGGCCGCCGAGATCGCCGACTGGGTGGCAGAAATGCGCGCCGATAGCTACACGCCCAAAGCGGTGCTTCCGAATATGGCCGCCAATTCCGAGGCGATTATTAACTTCACCGCCAGCGGCATTAAGGTCGGCGCCGTCACCTACACCGCCGCCCAATATTGCGCCCGCATCGCCGGGCTGATTGCCGGCACGCCGATGACGATTTCCTGCACCTATGCGCCCCTTCCGGAGGTGTCCGATGTTACCCGCAAGACGAAGCAGGAACTCGACGAAGCGATTGACAACGGCGAGTTTGTCCTGTTCCATGACGGCTCAAAAGTTAAGGTCGGACGCGGCATCAACAGCCTTGTGACGATCCCGCCGGGCAAGAGCGACGCCTTCAAGAAGATTAAAATCGTCGAGGCCCTTGACATGATCCAGCGGGATATTCGGACGACCGCCGAGGACAGCTACATCGGCAAATACGCCAACTCTTACGACAACAAATGCCTGCTCATCACCGCTATTAAGGCGTACCTGACGAGCCTTGAGGCGGCCGGTATCCTGGCGGAAGGCACCAGTGACGTGCAGATCGACCTGGAGGCGCAGGAGAACTATCTGATCAGCCAGGGCATCGACACGTCCGCCATGACGGAGCAGGAGATCAAGACGGCCGCCACCGGGGACAAGGTTTTCCTGCGGGCGACCATTTCGGTGCTCGACGCCATTGAGGACATCTCCCTCACCATCACGATTTAAGGAGGGCTCAAAATGGACAGCGCGAAAAGAGTCATCAGCGGGACGTACGGGGAAGTCTGGCTCGACGGCGAGTACGTCGGCGAGGCCTACGGGCTGCAGGCCAAGGCGTCCTTCAACAAAACCGAGATTAACCGGTGCCGGAGCATGGCCGTGGACACCAAAATCACGTCCATTAAGTACACCGGCTCCCTGAAGATGTACAAGGTCAACAGCCGCATGGCCGGTCTCATCATCGACAAGATCCGCCGGGGCCAGGACCCGCGTTTCACCGTCATCTCCAAGCTCGCCGATCCGGATGCCTACGGCGCCGAGCGCATCGCCCTGAAAAACGTCTCTTTCGACGACCTGACCATCGCCGACTGGGAGGCGGCGCGCCATGGGACCATCGAGGCGCCCTTTACCTTCACGGACGTTGAGTATCTCGACATGATTGGAGTGAGCTGACCATGAGCAACACGCTGGATCTGCTTTTGAAGATGGAGCTTCCGCATCCGCCTGAAAAGGTTGTCAAGCTCAAGCGGCTTTCTCAAATCTGCGGGGCGCCCGTGGAATTTAAGCTGCGGGCGCTCTCGTACAGCAAGGCGGCCGAGCTGACCAGCAGCGTGATGGATGACCTCAACGTCCACATTATCTTGGCCGGCGTGGTGGAGCCGAACCTGAAGGACCGGGGGCTGCTTGAGAAATACGGCGCGGCGACGCCGGCCGAGCTCGTCAAAAAGCTCTTACTCCCCGGGGAGATCGAGAGCTTGGCGAGGGAAATCGAAAGGCTCAGCGGCTACCGGACGAACACCATCGAGGAAGTAAAAAAAAATTAGAGACCGACTATGAGGCCCAGCTGATGTTCTATCTCTTTCACGAACATCACATACTGCCGGGTGCGTATTACAATCTGCCAGAGGGCGAAAAGGTTGTGATACGCGCTTTTTTTGACACCATCATGGAGCAGAGGAGGCGGGATAGGTGAGCAAGAGCGTCAGCATCGCGATTGCGGCCAGGGACAATTTCTCTACCGCCATTACGACGATGCGCAATTCCAGCCAAGCGTTCGGCCAGGATCTGCAGGGGCTGCAGAACCGGCTCGATGCGCTTAACAGGACGCGCGCGACGCTGAAAGTGGACGTCGAAAAGGCTAAGGCGGCGCTGAAAGAAGCAGAGAAGCAGTTTGCTGCGACAGGGGATGCCGCTGATAAGCTGGCGTTGGAGCTCGCAAACGCCGAATATGAAAACGCCCGGCGCAATCTGGATTTAGTCTCGAAAAATGCACGGCAGGCGGAAAAAGACATCCTCAGCCTGACCGGCGCCATCAGCAAACTTGAAAACCGCGCCGGACGCAGAGGCGGGGGCGGCAGCGAGGGCGTGAGCATCCTCAGTTCCCTTGCCTCCGCCGGGGCGACGAAGCTTATCGGAGACACCATAAGCGATCTGGCAAACGCCTACGTCAGCAGCGCCTTCGGAAGTGAAGCGGGCGCGTATTTTTCCAGCGCGCTTTCCGGCGCGGCGGCCGGCGCAGCCATCGGTTCTGTCATACCGGGAATCGGCACAGCGGTTGGCGCTATCGGCGGGGCCCTCATCGGCGCTGTCCAAGGCGCAATTCAGGTCTTCGAAAAAAAGGACGAGGCATTTAAGCAGTATTACTCCGACCAGTACCAAGCAATCACAGAACAGACTGCCTCAATTCTGGAATCTGGCACTTCTATTGCGGCTGCACGCGAGCAGAGTCTTATCGCCTTCACAACGCTCCTCGGCGGCAGGAGCAATGCGCAGGGATATCTCAATGAAATGATTCGGTTCGCTGCGGAGACGCCCTTCGGCTATGACACACTGGCGGATATCAGCCGGACGCTTCTTGCTTATGGCTACAAGCAGGAAGAGCTACTGCCGCTCCTGACGAAAGTCGGTGACGCTGGCTCGGCGCTTGGAATGTCCAACGAGGACATGGTGCGCATTGCAACGGCACTCGGCCGCATGCAGGTCACCGGGAAAACGACGCTGGAATATCTTAATCCTCTGCTTGAGCGCGGCATCCCCGTATGGGACTATCTCGCCAAAGCGTCCGGTAAGGCCAAGGAAGAAGTCCAGGAGATGGTCAGCAAAGGGCTGGTCCCCGGCGCTGAGGCGGCGAAAGCCATCGCCGATTACATGGGCGCGGAGTTTGCAGGCAGCATGGCCATGCAGTCTCAGACATACGCCGGCCTCCTCAGCTCCCTGGAAGATGCCACGGAAAGCCTGCAAAACGCCATGGGCGAAGGCTATACAGCCGAACGCAAAAGCGGCATTCAGGCACAGATTGATTATCTGGACAGCGAAGCGGGCGCGGCCCTGCAGGAAGCCTACCGCGTCATCGGCGAGGGAATGGCGGCGCTGGAGAACGAAAAAGAGCGCCTACAGCGCGAAATCATGACGTCAGTCGTAACGGGAAAAATCCAGGAGGGTGTTCTCGGTCTGGACTCTGAGGGGCGCGTTCGGGAGCTGATGGATGCGTATAAATACGCCGAGCTGGCCCTTTACGATGCCACGAAATTCGGTAACGACCAGGCTGCCAACGAGGCACGCATTCGGATGAAAAGCGTCCTGGAAGAGGCCGCCGCTATTGCGGCAAATGAGTTTAACGCCAGCGAAATCAATCAACTGTATTTAGATTCGCAGCTTGAGCTTGCATACAGCCTGAAAGACAATGCAGCGTTAAGCGATGCGTATTGGGACTATGGCTATCGCATGGGGCAGCAGTTCTCTAAAGGTTACGCCGCCGCAGTCCTTGAAGACTTTACGTGGAATGATTTCATAGAGCTGCAAAAGAACACAATCAATGCGGCCAATAATCTTCCTGCAGGAATGCCGCGTGTGCCGGCCGGTTCGGCTTATGGCCTGCAGCGCGTTCCGTATGACAACTTCCCTGCCCTCCTGCACGAGGGCGAGCGGGTTCTGACAGCCTCCGAAGCCCGCGCCTATAACTCCAGGCAGGGGGGCTCCGTCATGATAACCGGGAACACCTTCGTTGTCCGTGAAGAGGCGGACATCGACCGGATCGCGCAGGAGCTTGCTCGCCGGCTCGAGCGTGCCCAGATGCTGGCGCAGTGAGGTGAGCGTTAATGAAGATGATTCTCGCTGACAAGAACATCGAGCTCGTTTTTCCTGTGACGCCGGAGACGTACCGCGTAAGCTACGGGATGAAAATCGAGACGATTAACATCCATACGCTGGGCGACGTTCATATCGCCGGCTACCCGACGCTGGCCACAATCAAGATTGAGTGCCTGTTCCCTGCCCACCCATACGCTTTTATCCAGTCCGGAGCCCGGACGGATGACCCGTACAGCTACGTGGACCAGCTCCGGGAGTGGTGCCGCAGCCGCGCGGTGCTGCGGTATATCATCAGCGATACGCCCGTCAACATTCCGGTGCTGATTGAGGAAATCGAGGCCGGCGAGCAGGACGGCACCGGCGACGTTTACGCCACAATCACGCTGCGGGAATACCGGGAGCTTTCTGCCGGGGCCGCGGCGTCCGGGAACAACGGCGCCAAGCGGACAACGGAAGAAGCCCCGAAGACCATGCAGACGTACACCGTTGTCAAGGGTGATACTCTCTCGGCCATCTGCCGGCGATTCTATGGCGACGCTTCGCTTTATAACAAGTTGGCGCGCTATAACAGCATCGCCAATCCTCATTTGATTTACGCCGGGCAGCAGATCCGCCTGCCGGACAAGAGCGCGCTGCAGGGGGTATAAGCATGAACCTCCGCCTGTTTCTCACGACCTCCGCCGGGACAAAGGACATTTTACAGCTGGCGCCAGCCATCACATGGAGCGGCGAGTATACTCAGTGCGCCCGAACCTTGGACTTCGGGCTTCTCTCCTCCCCCACGGATACGAATATTCCTGCAATTGACTGCCCCCTTGGGGCCGGCGTTACGCTGGCTCTGGATGACATGGAACTGTTCAGCGGCTTTATCGTTTCCCGCACCAAGAGCACTGAGAGCAGCGTCATCGACATCACCGCCTTTGACCGCGGCTTCTATATAAAGCGCAACAAAGCGTCATACCAATTCAAAGGGACGACGCCGGAAGACATCACCCGTCGCATCTGCGCAGACTTTGGGATAGAGACAGGATATATAGCCCAGACGGGCGTCAAAATCAGCCGCAGCTTCGTGGCGACAACGCTCTATCACATCATTCAGACTGCCTACACGCTGGCCTCCCGGGAGACGGGCGAAAAATACCTCGTCCGGTTTGAAGGGTCAAAGCTGTCCGTTGTGAAAGTGGGCGCGGAGGGCGCCGTCGCGCTGATTGCCGGAGAGTCGAACCTCATGTCAGCCTCCACGACGGAAAGCATCGAGAACATGATTAATCAGGTTCAAATCGTCAGCAAAGAAGGAACCGTCCGGGACACCGTCCGGGATGAATCTCTCATCCGGCTCTACGGCCTGCTGCAGGAGCAAATCCGAAGCGTCGACGGAGAGGACATGCGGGCCGAGGCCAAAAGACTGATTGAGAATAATGGCGTCATCCAGCGCATTACCGTGCATAATCTCGGTGATGTCCACTGCGTGGCGGGCAACGCCGTTGCTGTTGAGGAGCCGTACACAGGGCTCGCCGGCCTGTTCTACATCGAAAACGACACGCACACCTGGAAGAACGGCCAGTATTACAATAAGCTCGTCCTGAATTACCGCCGCATGATGGACGAAAAAGAAGCCGGCGCCGTGATAAGCGCCGCCAAAAAGAAGGTGTCCGGCCAATCCGTCAGCGGCAGCCCGTGGCAGTACCTTTACAAGCCCGGGGAGGGATAAGGCATGGAAGAGAACCCTTTCGCGAAAATCATTCAAGTCATCCGCCAGGAGTACGATGAACTGAGCCGGGCCCCCTACCGCATTGGGCGCGTGGTGCGCACGGATCCCTTGCGGATCTTAGTGGCCGGGCTGGAGCGGGAGGCATCGGACTTTGAGAAAAACGCGGCGCTGGACTTTTTTGAAGTCGGCGACCGCGTGCTTTTATTGCCGGATGAGGACGAGCAAAGCTACATCATCCTTTGCAAGGTGGTGAGCGCATGACCTTGTTCCCAAGCATTCAGCCGCAATTGACGGAGATGCCGACACTGCCCTTGTATCGTGAAATCAAATGGGATTTTGAAAACGATGTGCCGGTGTTCCGAGGCGGTGCCCCCGTGATTGTCGAAGGCGCCGAGGCTGTCCTCGTCTGGGCGTGGAAAGCCCTCCGGACGCCGCGTTTTCGCTATGAAATCTATACCTGGGAGTACGGCAACGACGCTGAGCAGCTTGTCGGGAAACCCTTTTCGGAGGAAGTCAAGCGGGCCGAGGCGGCGCGCTATGTGCGGGAGTGCCTGCTCGTCAATCCCTACATAACCGGCGTCAAGGATTTAACCGTGACTTTTGACTCCGAGCGGCTGAGGATATCCGCAAAAATCATCACCGTGTACGGCGAGGTGAATGTGAATGTATGAGGACCTGACACCGGAAGCCATCAAGACGGACATTCTCTCGCGCATTACCTACTTGGACACGCGCGAAGGGTCCTTTGCCAACGACATGGTCAGCGCCGTGGCCCATGAAATCTGGAAGGTATACCAGTCGCTCAACGCCATCATCCCCATTGCCTTTGTGGATGAGACGAGCGGCGAATACATAGACCGCCGGGCGGCGGAGTATGGCATCACCCGTAAGCCCGGCACGAAAGCCCGGGCCAGAATGACGTTCACGGGCAAGGACGGCACCGTCATCCCCAAAGGTAAGGTATTTCAGACCGCCGACGGCCTGCAGTTCGAGGTCGAGAAAGACGTCACAATTGCCGGCGGGACGGCCGAAGGGACCGTCGTGGCGGCGGAGATTGGTTCAAAGTACAACGTCGACGCCGGCGAGATTACTCTCCAGCTCTACGCCTTAAACGGCCTTGAATCGTTTGCGAACGAAGCGGCGGCGGGCGGAACGGACCCGGAGACAGATGCCGCACTGCTTGCAAGACTGAATGAATTCCGCCGCAATACAGCCACCTCCGGCAACGCCGCGCACTACCGGCAGTGGGCACTTTCGGTTGACGGCGTGGGCGCGGCAAAAGTCTATCCGCTCTGGGCGGGCCCTGGAACGGTCAAAGTGGTCATAGTCGGTCCCAACATGGAGCCAGTCGATGAGCCCATTGTGCAGGCCTGCGCGGCGCACATAGAAGAAAACCGCCCCATCGGGGCAGATGTCACCGTGGTGAGCGCAACTGCTAAGACCATCAATGTATCGGCGAAGGCGATCCTAGACGGTTCCGTGACGCTATCCGACGTACAAGGCGCGTTTGAAAAGGCGCTGACAGAGTACCTGCACAGCATCGCGTTTGACGAGAACACGATTATCTATAACCGCGTCGCCTACATGCTCCTGGGCATCAAGGGCGTACAGGATTTCTCGGTGCTAACCGTTAACGGCGGTACGGCGAATATCTCCCTCGGGGCGGATGAGGTGCCGGTTCTGGGCTCGGTGGTGGTGACTGCGTAATGGCGCTGATTGATTTGCTGCCGGAATGGTATAACAACAGCCCGCAGGTGGTGGAGCTTCAAGGCGCTTTTGCTCGCTGGACGGAAGCCCTTGCCGCCGCGCGGGATGAGCTTATTGCCCAGCTGAATGTCGCCACGGCCACATGGGGGCTTGCGCTGTGGGAGCGCGAGTTGGGGCTTGAAACGGACGTCTCCAGGCCGTATGAATACCGCCGTACCCGCGTTATGAGCAAGCTCCGAGGAACGGGCGCAACGACAAAGGCAATGATTCAAAACGTCGCGGAGAGCTTCACCAATGGCGAGGTTGCCATCATCGAATACAGCGGCGAAAACCGGTTTGAGGTCAAATTTGTCGGGACGCTGGGCATCCCGCCGAACCTTGACGACCTTGCCGCGGCAATTGAGGAAATCAAGCCGGCGCATCTGGCGTTCAGCTTTGTGTTTATCTATCGGACGCATGAGGAGCTTGTTCCGTACACGCACGGAGAGCTGTCGGCTTATACGCACGAGGAATTGAGAAGCAGGAGGGATATAGGTGCCTGAAACCACGACGAACTACGGCTTAAAGAAGCCGTTGCCCAATGAACACTATGACATTGCTGTCCAGAACGAAAACATGGACACCATCGACGCGGTGCTGGCTGGAAAGCTTGATAAAACTGGCGCTGGGTCGGACGTGACCGTTGAGTTTATCCAGGCATCAAGCCGCGCGAATATCGCCTCAGGCGAAAAGCTGTCCATTCTCTTCGGCAAGCTGCGGAAGTGGTTTGCAGACCTTAAAACGGTTGCGTGGACGGGCAGTTACTCCGATCTGACGGACAAGCCGGCAATTCCGGCGGCGCTGGCGGATTTGAATGAGGATTCAATGCACCGGACGGTCACGGACGCGGAGAAAGCCGCGTGGAACGCAAAGAGCAATCTTGCGCTGGGCGAGACGGCATCCACGGCGTACCGCGGCGACCGCGGGAAGGTTGCCTACGACCACAGCCAGCAGACGGGGAATCCTCACGGCACGACACCATCGGATATTGGCGCCGCCGAGGCGACGCACACGCATGGGAACGTCACGAACGACGGAAAGCTTGGCTCTGCGGAGAATCGCGCCGTTTACACGGGGACAAACGGGATTCTTCAGGCGGGGACGCTGCCGGTTGCGGCGGGCGGCACCGGCGCGGCGACGGCTTCTGCTGCGTTAAGCAATCTTGGCGCTGTGCCGACATCCCGCACCGTAAACGGCAAACCCCTGTCCGGAGATATCACGCTGGCTGCTGCTGATATACCCGGTCTTTCTGATTTAATCGGACAGGCCGCAAAAGCCGCATTTGGCTCCTATGTCGGCACAGGCACTTCGGGCTCAAGCAATCAAGTTTCGCTGACCTTTCCTTTTGTACCGGACATTGTGCTTTTTTGGGCATCCCATTTCTCGGCAAGCGCGGCGAATTTTGCCCATGGCTATATAACACAAAATAGGGCATACGGTTTCGGGTATATAAGCGCCAGTCAAACGTGGTACTTCCGTGGGCAGCCGTTTGTCGTCTCCCAGTGGGGGAGGACGGTTAAGTATTACCACGACAATCAGGCGGGGTATATGTTTAACGCGGCCGATACCACCTACTACTACCTTGCCATTAAGGGGGGCGCGATATGAAGATAATTCAGAGAACGCCCAATCCCAGCGGGGCGTACCCGCCGCCGCAGAAGTGGAGCGGGGCGTGGGTCCCCGATGGGTATGCCGTTATCCCTGACGATATGGATTTGACGGGCTTTTATGATTACAACGGGTTCGTGAAGCTCGATATCGAGGACGGTGTTGTGACGGGCTTCACGCCGCAGGCCGAAGCCTGGGCGGCGTGGAAAGCGGCGCAGCCTGAGACGGAGGAGCCGCCTGTTGACGACGTGACCGCCCTGCGCCTTGCCGTAGCGGAGCTGGCGGAGGTTCAGGCGGCGGATACCATCAGCCTGCAGCTGGCCATTGCGGAGCTGGCGGAGGCGCTCATGGGAGGTGAAGCGTAATGGCAAAGCTCTACTATGACCTGATAAAAGCCGGCCTGCGCACCATCGACCAGGTGCCCCTGCGCTGGCGGGATGAAGTCCAAGCCATGCTGGATGCCGAGAACGAGTAAACCGCCATCGGGCGGTATTTTTATGCCTGGGAGGCGGTTGCTTTGACGGACATTTGGGTGGCGCTCATCGCTTTGCTCGGGACGGTAATCGGCTCGTTTTCGGGGATTATTGTGGCAAACAAGCTCGTCAATTACCGGCTGGAGCAGCTGGAAAAGAAAGTGGAGAAGCACAACAACCTGGTCGAACGGACCTATGCCCTTGAAAGGGGGCAGACCCTGCTCGAAGAAAAAATCGAAGTGGCCAACCACCGCATTGAAGATCTCGAGAAGGGATGCTCATGAAAAAGACACGCTTTATGAAGGTGATCGTCGCCTTCATAATTTTGGCTAACTGCGTGTTCACCGCGGCAGTGCTCTATGTGTTCCTGCGCACAGGCGCGGAACCGACTGCCCTTATCACCGCATGGTTCGCTTTCACTACAGGGGAG
>Ga0134101_1001574_pt1 | contig 17170 bp, 23 predicted proteins | sample 12_3_2metaG_FD_94446 | JGI IMG/M metagenome (GOLD analysis project Ga0134101, IMG submission 94446) | Switchgrass degrading microbial communities from high solid loading bioreactors in New Hampshire, USA - 12_48_3.3_201_A2 metaG | ecosystem: Engineered > Bioreactor > Semi-continuous > Anaerobic...
CAAGCCGTCCTCTCCCTTTTCATAACCAAGAAACTGCTTATACGGCAAACTGACTTTGCCGTCTGCAAACCGTTTCCTGCGCCCCCAAGTGACGTTCTCACTTATGGAACGGCTTTCTTCCTGTCTAATGACACTAATTTTGATACAATCGGCGTTAGTCCGACTTACGCCGAAAGTACCGACTAACGCCGATTGTATAATTCAAATTTTATATTTTAGGTACAAATATTAATCCCGCACAAATTAATATTCAATAAATTTATCACCGGCTACGCCGCAAATACTGCACTTATCCGGTCGGAATTTTTCAATGTTTCCACAGACAGGGCAAAGGTAATAGAAGACTTCCTCTGTGTTATCAAGATTCTCCAATGCATCTTGATAAAGCTTAGAATGAACTTCTTCTGCTTTCATTGCAAATGTAAATGACATAGCTGCAGCCTTATTACCTTCAGCTTCTGCTTGTTTTACGAATGGAGGATACATTTCTTTATATTCATAGGTTTCGCCTTTAATCCCATCCTTCAAATTGTCTGCTGTGGAACCGACTTTCCCTGCAACCTCAAAATGCTTTAGAGCATGTAGTGTCTCTGCATCTGCTGCGGCTCTAAACAGCTTCGCCGCATTGAGCTTTCCTTCTTTTTCAGCTTTCTTTGCATATGCCGTGTATTTTCTGTTTGCTTCGGCTTCTCCCGCAAATGCCGCCATCAGATTTTTTAGTGTCTTGTTTTCACTCATCTTTTCATCCTCCTTATTTTTACTAAGTAATTCTATTAGCTTTTCCACAGCCTCCTGGGGGAATCCTTCTGTTAGCTTACTATCAAGCAGGGAACGCAGAAAACTCTGTACATTATCACTTTGTGGAAGCATGTAACCTGCTTCACGAATGATGTCCTCAGCCATGATATGATTGGATTTTTCAATAGCAGCAGCCAGCTTTCTAGGCAGGCCGGCGGCAATATTCTCCTGCTGTGATTTACTGCGCAAAAGTGCTTTTAATGCGCCAATAACCGCATCATTTTTTTGCTGCTGCGGTGGATATTCAAAAGGAACCATTGAAATTGCTCCGGATGGACAGGCATCTGCACAATCTCCGCAGCCAATACATTTTTCAACATCGATAATACTGTTTTCGGTGTCTGTCGCTCCGGTAGGGCAAACATACAGGCATAAACAATCTTTGGTACACAAGCGTATATTTCTTACTGCGTATTTTTTAGCCACTAAATTTACCTCCCTTCAACCTTTTCGAATTTCCAATTTGGAACCTTGCAAACAGGGCAAACCTCCGGCAACTTATCACCTATGTAAACAAATCCGCAGATGGTACAAACATAAACCCCAGCGTTTTCCAGCATGGCATCTCCCTCTTTTTTATATCGAGTCAAGAGAGATTTTAAGATACGAGTAACTTTCTCACTCCATACCAAAGCACGTAACGCGCCCCGATCTTTAGCGTCAGATGCTTTAGCATTGGAATTTGGAAAGTTCTGATTAAGATCTTTTTCAATAAGGTCAAGCAGCTTATCGAAATTCGGATCCTCTGCGGGTGCCGCAGCTGACTTAAAATAATCGGCCAGCTGTTTAAATAAAGCTGCTTCTTCCGGCTTATACTGCTTTTCACAGCCGCGGGCAAGATTTGTACAAAGAGCACTAAGCTCCAGTGGAGACAGTTCCTGCACGTCCAAAGACATGTCCATTATAGGTTTACGCTTTCCCTCGTTTGCTGCAGCAGATCCATCTTGCTTCGCAAATTCTGATTTCCCTGCGCCACAGATTGGACAAACCCAGTCATCCGGCAACTCCTCCCACCTTGTGCCAGGCGCAATGCCTGCTTCCGGTATTCCGTTTGCTTCGTCGTAGACAAATCCGCAAACGGTACATACGTATTTTGCCATTTTCTAACCCCCTTCATTTGTTTTGATTTATAATTAAAATATATATACTCATTTTATCAATGAAATTGTATGTTCCCTCGAATTATTTGTTATTTTATACCTCTTGACTAATAAAAGCATTAAACCGCTCAATTACATGTTCATCTCCTACAATAAGAACTTTGTCACCGCATTCAAAAGCAAAATACGGGCCAGGGGAAATGATAATATTGTTATTTCTAATAACCCCGATGATAGTTGCTCCTGTATTATGCCATATTTGAAGATCGCCAATGCTTTTTTTAATTACATGCGAGTTTTCCGGCAGTATTATTTCAACCGGATTAATTAAATCAGATCGCTTGTATTTGTACATATCTGCGATTTGCTGGATTGTTTTTTCAATTTCTTGATCCAAAGCAGCACGGCTTTTAATCAGATTCGAAAGCTTGCGTTTCATTTCCGACAAAACTTCGTCAGATTTGAAATTTTTAATAAATTCAATCGCTCTTTCTTTGGACAAAACCACATTTCCGCTACTTGCATTTATTTTTACAACTTTTTTATCCGATAAAAGGGACATGGATCTTCGAATTGTTTCAGGCGAGACATTGTATTCGGTAGAAAGGACCGAACGTCCTTTAAGCTTTTCTCCTTCCTGAATACTTCCCGAAGCAATTCTTGTAGCAATATCCACAGCTATTGAAAGATATCTTGGTATTGTTATTTGTTCTATCCTTTCCAAATACACCATCTCCTATATATCGTAATATCTGTATATTTTTCGTAAACATCTTTAATAAAATTAAAGCCTTATATGTTTATTGTATCACACTTTTTAATTTTTCACAAATTACTACACATTAAAAAAGCGGCCAGGCAAAACGCCAAGCCGCTTTAGTTATATTATTTAATTAAACCTTTTGATTGCAAGAATTCTTTTGCTACCTTTTCTACTTGTTGCTGCTCAACATCAATTTTATAATTAAGTTCGGTCATTACTTCATCGTTTATGTTTCCAGCAAGCATATTTAATACATCTTCAAGCTGGGGATGTGCATTTAAAACATCTTTTCTAACAATGGGTGCCGCATAGTAAGGCGGGAAGAAATTCTTATCATCCTCAAGAATCTTTAAGTCATATTGTCTTATTTGTCCGTCTGTGGCAAATACGTCCGTTACATCCATCTGTCCTTCCCCTATTGCTTGATACTTCAAGGAAACATTCATTTTGTTGATATCTTTAAACTCTATACCATATAGGTCAATAAAACCGTCAAACCCGTCTTGTCTATTGAAAAATTCATGCTCTGCACCAAAAACCAAATCTTTTGAAACCCGTGCCAGGTCACTGCATTTTTCAAGGTTATGCTTTTTTGCAATTTCATCTGTCACTGCTATTGCATATGTGTTATTAAATCCAAGAGGTTCAAGCCATTTTATATTAAATTGTTTATCAAACTCATCTTTAACTACAGCGTATGACTCATCAGGGTCGTTTATAACATCCATTTTAAGCTGAGCCGTAAGCCCTGTTCCTGTGTATTCCACATATGCGCTGATCTCACCTTTTTTCAAAGCCTCAAAGCACACAAAGGTTCCGCCCATATTGAGCTTTCTTTCTACCTTTAAATCCGTATGTTCTTCAACAAGCTGCGCTAACATTTCACCCAAAACTATGTTTTCGCTAAAGTCCTTTGAACCTATAACCACCTTCCCCGTGTTGCTTACACACCCAGAAAACGACAAAATACCTACCAAACACAATGCAATAATACCTAATAATTTTTTACTCATATAAATCTCTCCTTTTATTTTTTACAAAGCAGCACACATGTTTTAATAATTTTAGCAAAAATCAAGGGGATCTCCGCTTGGCAATTAGACTTTCAATCTTTGTCATTATATAGTCAAAGCCTAATGCTAACAAAACCACAGGAATCGCTCCACTCATAATCAGGGCAGTGTTTCGCGTCTGAATACCGCGATATATGGGATACCCCAGCCCACCTGCTCCAATTAAGACTCCCATAACCGCAATACCAAGCCCTGTTACAACGGCAACTTTTATACCAGAAAATATGAGAGGAAACGCAAGCGGCAGTTCTACCTTTAAAAGTTGTTGAAGCCTAGTCATTCCCATGCCTTTAGAAGCCTCACGAATAGAAGGCTCAATCCCCAAAATACCTGTATATGTATTTCTGGTGATGGGAAGCAACGAGTAAAGCCCAAGGCCTATGATAAGAGTTTGGTTGCCTAATCCAAATATTATCATTAATATAGATAGAAGCGCTAAGGACGGTATAATTTGAACAGTATCAACAACCCATATAATTACTTTTGAAGCTAATTTGTGCCAATATGCAAGCACTCCGAGAAAAACCCCCACAAACACAGCAATGACTGTTGCAACCAAAACTATTATTAAATGTTCATAAACTAATAAAAAGTTAATATTTATAGCCTTCACCTCCCTATCTTCATTCCACGTGGCGTCAGTAAGCCCTGTATGCCTTCTATCACAGATCCCAAAACTATAGCTAAAACAGCAGCTAATACCGCTCCGACAATTATATAATTATTTTCATAAGTTGCAAGACCGGTCCAAATTAAATCTCCAAGCCCGCCTGCACCTATCAGCCCTGCAAGGGTCGCCCAGCTTATTATATAAATAACCGACATTCTAAATCCTACCGCAATTGACGGCAGTGCCAAGGGAATTTCAATTTTAAAAAGTATTTGTATTTTGCTCATACCTATCCCTTTTGCGCTCTCAACACAGCCACGGTCTACTTGAATAATGCCCGTATATGTATTTTGCAAGGTAGGAAGTATTGAATATAATGTCAGTACAACCATCGCAGGCTTTGTACCCACTCCGAATATAAGCATTGCAAATCCCAAAAGGACCAGGCCCGGAATAGTTTGAATAACACCTACAATGGCAAGTACATATTTAGCGACACTTTTTTTCCTTGAAAGTAAAATTCCCAAAGGCAAAGCAATTATCAACCCTAAAGTAGTGGATACTCCAACAAGCCACATGTGGTTTATAGTTTCCCGCCATATAAGTTCCCTGTTGTTTAAAACAAATTCATATAAGTCCCTCATAAAACTCTACCCCCACATCACTTCCGCCATGGCTTTAACCATGCTGGTTTTTGTGACAAGCCCCGCAACTGTGTCATCATCATTTTTAACTATAACATACCCTTGCGGCGCATCAACCAAGATTTCAAGAACATCTTTGGCATGGTCATGAACACTTACAACCCTTACATCGGAATTAATAAATTCACCAACCGGCTTGCCTGCCTTGCCATGCTTTCTAATATCGTCTATAGTAACTATCCCCAGATACTTTTTATCGTCATCTACTACAATCAGGGTATTAACCTGCCTGCGATTCATAAGGTCCAGACATTCCAGTGTCATCTTTTTTCCAGATACTTTAAATACATTTTCACGCATGATATCAGATGCACGAAGATTTTCATAGTTCCCGTTTTGCAGTCTTTTTCCCATAAAGCCTTTTACAATATCACCACATGGGTTTAGTAGCATTTCCTCCGGAGATGCTATTTGGATAACCTTGCCCTCGTTCATAAAAATAATAGTATCAGCCAAGCGAAGTGCCTCATCCATATCATGAGTCACAAGAACTATCGTTTTGTTTAGCTTCTTTTGAATGCTTTTAACTTCTTCTTGCAAGGTTTCGCGAGTTATTGGGTCAAGGGCGCCAAAGGGCTCATCCATAAGCACAATAGAAGGAGATGCGGCAAGCGCTCTTAAAACACCGACCCTTTGCTGTTGTCCCCCTGACAGCTCCGACGGGTATTTGTGTGCATATTCCTCGTAAGACATATTTGCAAGATCCAAAAGCTCGCGTACAATTTCTTTGCACTTTTGCTTTGGATATTTTAAAAGTTTTGGAACAACAGATATATTTTGCTCCACAGTCATATTTGGAAAAAGCCCTATTTGTTGTATAACATAACCTATTGTGCGTCTTAAAGCAACCGGATTCACTTTTGAAATATCTTCACCATTTATAAAGATTTTTCCACTGTTTGGTTTTATTAAACGATTTATCATTTTAAGTGTAGTGGTTTTACCACAGCCGCTTGGCCCTATAAGAACAACAAATTCACCTTGTTTTATTTCCAAATTTAAATTATCTATCACTGTTACATTGCCATACCTTTTATGTACATTTTCAAATTTAATCATCATATCTCCCCTTTAACATGAGAATATAAAAAACAAATTCCGACAACTTGCAGCGTTTAATGAGGTTGTCACTTTAATAAGTATACTATAACGTTAGTGGTTTGTCAAATTAAAAGGATATAAAATCGATAATTATGATCTACATACAAATAGACCCTTCGCATGAAAATTGTATAAATACAATTGCACTTAATGATAATTTCTTTAGAATAATTAAAAAGCACCGATTTTTTTATCGGTGCGAACACTTGAAATATGGTGGATTTTCCAAAAACAATTGATAAAAACCCCAAACTTAATAGGGTTTACTACTCCCCACATTCGTCATGGTGCTGATGCTCGTGGCAAACAGAACCTGTTGATTTTAAAGAGCCTTGCAAATATGCCTCAACCGCAGCTTTAGCATGGCCGCTCGCCCCAAGTATCACCTCTATGCCTTTTTCATTGAAGATATCAATAGCACCGCCGCCCATGCCACCTGATATGATTACATTAACACCCATATCATTCAAGAAGTTAGGAAGAAAGCCGGGCTTGTGCCCCGGATTGGGTATAGACTCGCTCTTTATTATCTGATTATCTTCCACTTCAAAAATATTGAAGTTAGCGCAATGCCCGAAATGCTCCGTAACCATTTCATTTTCACTTGCTACTGCAATTTTAATCATTGTTTTCTCCTCCTTTTTTAAAATATATTCATCAAGTATCCTTGCGGCCTCTTCAACAAGTTTTGCGCAAGGACGCTTTTTATAATAATTCTTATTTCTGTCATCGGGTACAGGATTATCATTCTTTACCGAAAGGTCTAATAATTCCCTGCATATGATTGCACCGTTTTCTTTTTCAAACTGCTTTGCCAAATCCTGAACAAGCTCGTAATGCTTTGCTTTTGCTTTTTTGTCGGATGGATTCGTATAACCATATTTCATGCCGACAACCATAAACATTCCCGTCACTGCTCCGCATACTTCCCGTAGTCTGCCCATGCCACCTCCGAAAGAGGACGATATTTTTAATGCTGTATTAATATCCAGACCTGTTTCATCGCAAAAAGCAACAAAAACAGATTGCGCACAATTATAGCCTTGTAAAAATAATTTTCTTGCAAGTTCTGAATGTGTACTCAATTTTCTCCCTCAATTCCTTCTTCCAGTATTTTTGCTACAGAAGCAAGCGGTTCACCGTCAAAAAGCTCCATCATTCCCTTGTCGCAAGCTGCAGATATTTTCGGATCAATCGGCAGCTTTGCAAGAACCTTAAGATTATGCTTTGCGGCTATTTCTTCTATATGGCTGTCACCAAAAATTTTGTGTTCCTTGCCGCAATCCGGACATTTAAAATATGACATGTTTTCTACCAAACCAATAATGGGGATATTCATCATTTCAGCCATCTTGACTGCTTTTGATACAATCATTGATACCAGCTCCTGTGGCGAGGTAACAACAACAATCCCGTCAACAGCGATAGATTGAAATACTGTAAGAGGGACATCGCCGGTACCCGGAGGCATATCGATAAACATAAAATCCACGTCGCTCCAGATAACGTCCGTCCAGAACTGCTTTACCGTATTGCCGATTATTGGCCCTCTCCACACAACAGGATCGGTATCATTCTCTAAAAGCAGGTTAACAGACATAATATCGATTCCTGTCTTGGTTTTAACGGGAAACAGGCCAAATTCACTGCCCGATGCTTTTTCTCTGATTCCAAAGGCTTTCGGAATGGAAGGCCCGGTAACGTCTGCGTCCAGAATAGCAGTACGATAACCCATTCTATTCATAGTAACTGCAAGCATGGATGTAATAAGCGACTTTCCAACCCCTCCTTTGCCGCTGACAACACCAATAACCTTTTTAATGCTGCTCATTTCATGTGGTTTTTCGGAGAAATCATTTTCCTTTCTTTCTGCACAGTCCTCCGAACAACTGCTGCAGTTTTGATTGCATTTTTCACTCATTTTTCTGTCTCCCTTTCGAATAAATAATTTATTGTTTTATTATAAACTGCTTTCACTGCTTCACCTGATGCACAATCTATATCAACAATTGTCTTTCCGTTATTAATCGCTGCTACCGCATACGAATCAAAAGGTATTCTTCCCATAAATGCAAGGCCATGTTCTTTGCAAAAGTTTTCTATCTTGTTTGTGTTTTGTATATTGGTATCAAATTTATTGATGCATATCGCTGCCTTTATTCCAAATTTCGCTGCTGTATTTATAATTCGCTCCATGTCACTAATTCCCGATACGGATGGCTCGGCCACAATTAACACCATATCAACACCGCTCAAAGACGCTATAACCGGGCAGCCTATACCGGGAGAACCATCAATAATTGCAAATTCCACACCATCGGCTGCTGACTTCATTTGTTTCTTTACCTCAGTAACCAACATTCCAGAGGTGCCGCTGCCCATTTTTAGCTGTGCCGTTGAAAAAACTTCCTCTTCACTTTCATACAGCATCAACTCGCCGGCAACAGCAACTTTCAAAGTAATAGCTCCAATCGGACAAACAATCTCGCAGACCCCGCAGCCTTCACAGGCAAAAGAATCCACCGTATATTTCTCATCTGCCAAAACAGCATCAAATCGACAGTTTTGCCTGCATTGATCACATTTTATGCACAGCTTGGAATTTATCTCAGCTTTCGGCAAACCATAATAGTCCGTTTTCTTTGGCTTAGCGTTTTGTTTTGTTATAAGATGCAAATTAGGTGCATCTACATCACAATCTGCATAAGCTTTGGCCTTTGAAAGCTTGATAAAAGCACTGGCTATGGTTGTCTTTCCGGTGCCGCCTTTACCACTAAGGATTAGAAGTTGTTTCATGATGCACCTCCTTTTTTACAGTTTCCAGCAAAGAAGAGAACATCCTTTGGTATTTTTCACTTTCCCTCACAGCAATTTCCGCATTGGAATTTAAAGTTCCAAATTCACTGTCAAATGGAATTCTGCCTAAAATTTTAATATTTTTTTCTATGCAAAATTCCTCTGACGGATTTTGCCCACCGATACACTTGTTTAAAACCACTCCAAATGGCTTATTAAATAGCTTAGCCAGCTCATATACCATATTAAGATTATGAACTCCAAATAATGTAGGTTCTGCTACTAATACACAATAGTCTGCATCCTTGATGCTTTCCATAACAATGCAGGCACTCCCGGGTGGACAGTCAATAAAAGTCATTTTATTTGTTTTGGTTTTATTTCCATCAAGCAGCTTTTTTATAATAGGCACACCCGAAGGCTCGCCAGTGTTTAGAATTCCTGTATATACCGATACTCCATCCGAGGTTCCTGTTCGCACCTTGCCAATAACCTTTTCTTTCTCAGCTAATGCCTTTTGGGGACAAAGCAAAATGCAGCCGCCGCAGAAGTGACAAATATCTTCAAACACTATCAGCTTATCTTTTATATAAGCAAGCGCATTGAATTTACAAAAATCAACACACTTCCGGCAACCGTTGCAAAGCCCTTCGTCAACCTTTGGTATTTTTACTGAAATTTCTTCCTCCACAATTTCTTTTGGTTTAAAGAATAAATGCCCGTTTGGCTCTTCAACATCACAGTCTATATACGTTGAACTTTTCGCCACCGCAGCTAAGTTCACCGATACCAGTGTTTTTCCTGTGCCTCCCTTGCCGCTTAGTACAGCTATTCTCATGTTAATTCCCTCCGCGGCCATGTCCATGAAAACCGGGATGAATTTCATCCAGTATGGATAACTTTCCGCTAATAAAGTCATCAATATTTTTCTTTACAGAGATGTCAGCCGTTTTATATATTTTAATATCAGCGGCTTTCAGTACGTTAGCTGCATTCTCCCCACATCGGGGAGCAAGCAAAACACTAACATTACTGTCTACTATTGTTTGTGCCGCCTTAATCCCTGCACCACCTGTGCTTGCTGCAGCACTGTTATCAAGAAAAACGCCTTCCTTGGTTTCAGTGTCATAAATAAGGAAATAGGGGGCACGTCCAAAGGATACACATACATTCGACTCCAAGCTTTTTTCATCTACCGGAATTGCTATTTTCATAAGAATCCTCCATTCTATTAATATAGCTATTAATTGCATTTCGTAATGCGCTAACGCCTAAATTGGAGCAATGAACCTTGAATACATTATCATTCACCTCTATCACTACCTTCAAAATGCCGACCATTCCGATGCCTGCAACAGCCTCGCCCGCACCCGTTTCCTCGTCCTTCACAAAGTCTATATTCACCGCCCTCTATCAACAGCACCTTGCCATTTACCAGAGACTCAGCTATCTTTTTTCTGGCTTCAGCATAAATGCTTTGAGCAGTGGTACGAGCGACATTCATTTGCTTGGCGCACTCTTCTTGCGTAAATCCTTCCAAGTCAATAAGCCTTATGGTTTCGTATTCGTCCACCGTCATTTTTATATGATTTTCATTTGTGTTTGCATCAAGAGGGCCAAACCTGTTTCTTTCAGGCAAGCTGCATACTCTTCTCCATTTTATAGGTCTTGGCATGTTCCAATCACCTCTTTTCATAGAAGATAAATTATCTCTTAAAATAAAATGTAAACAAGGCAGGTTGTTGCCTGCCTTGCTTCATGACAGGACTAATCTTCGAATTTCCCGAGGCGTTTTTTCACATCGTCAAGCTGGCTTTCAAGAAACTTAGCCTGTCTTTTCAAGAACTCTTTTTCATCAGCTTCCGATGCAAAATACGCACCGTTTGTATTTTTGGCGGCGAAGCGTGCCCACCTTGGCAAACCGGTAGCATAAAACATTCGCCTAAAGCCTCGTCCACGGTTAAAGCCAAATCCGCAGCCAATCGAATTTGCATAACCCGGAGCAGCTAAGCCTGCGCAAAATCCTGCGCCTCGTCCTGTCATTGGGCCCAATCCCATAGGGCCGGTTCCAACTCCCCTTGGCATGATATCACCACCTTTCCTTATAATCTCTTTTTTGTATTTTGCTGCGGTTAAATAAACAATAAGCTATATAAATACATCCAGGAATCACTCCGACAAGCCATAAAGCACATCTGTCACCACGCCCCCGTCCAAGCCACAATCCACGTCCAAATCTTGTATTCAGGTATCCAGGGATATTAAAGCCGGCACAAAAACCTGCGCCCCGTCCGGTCAATGGTCCCATCCCCAAAGGACCGGTTCTGTCACCTCTGGGCATAATATCCTTCCTTATTTTTTAAAAATTGACTTATTTGCTTATTAAGTCTTTCCGCTATCTCTTGGCTAATAGCATGCTCCATTTTGCAAGCATCCTTTTTAGCAACTGCTTTGTTTACTCCCAATACATCTACTAAAAATGATACTATGAGGTCGTGTTTGTCTTTAATCTGTGCGGCAAGCTTATACCCATCTTCTGTCAAGACAATGCTTCCATATTTTTCTTTTTTAATTAATCCGGAGTTTTTTAATTCCGACATCATTCTGCTTACGCTGGGCCTAGTAATTCCAAGCTTATCTGCAATATCTGACGACCGAATTGTTTTATTTAATTTAGACAACTCATAAATTACACGCAAATAATCTTCTCTTGAACGTGTCATTTCCATATTTTGAGTATTAGCCATTTTAAAAAAACCTCCGATCATAACGTACCGCATCTGCCTTTATTTTCCATACTATTTACTTCCGTATAGTTTTTGACATATGCCATTTTCGATTATCATTATACTCTCATTTTTGACATATGTCAATAATTAGTTAAAAAATTTTTCTTTTACGTAATTCCGTTCCTAAAGTCAAGTTTCAATCCATCCACATATATAAAAACTCCCTCAACAACAAGCGAATTTCACTGAGCAATTAATAATTTGATATAATAGCTGTATATATGATAAAATTGTTTTTGGAAGGGTGGGATTATGACGAACAAATATTTAATCAAAAATCTATTTGGTATTGAAGGCCTTAATATTGCATGGTATGGAATAATAATCACTTGCGGAATACTGATGGGTGTATTTCTTGCTTGCCGTGAGGCAAAGCGTCAGGGTTTTAAAAGTGATTTGATTTTAGACTTTCTTTTTTTAGCATTGCCAGTAGCAATCGTATGTGCACGTATTTATTATGTTACATTTGAATGGGAACAATATGCCGACGATTTTATGGAAATAATTGCTATCTGGGAAGGTGGTATCGCCATCTATGGTGGCGTGATAGGGGGATTTATCGCCGCAGTTATTTTTGCAAAGCATAATAAATTTCCGCTGTTGAAACTGATTGATATGGTAATTCCCAGTTTGATTTTAGGTCAAGCTATTGGACGCTGGGGCAACTTTATAAATCAAGAGGCATTTGGCAATTTAGTAACAAACCCAAACCTTCAGTTTTTTCCGTATGCTGTTTTTATTGAACAGCTAAGCGAATGGCATCAAGCTACTTTCTTTTACGAAAGCATTTGGAATCTTTGTGTTTTTGTAATACTTATTTATTTTCGCAACAAGACAAAATTCAACGGACAACTATTAGCAATCTATTTTATTGGATATGGATTAGGTCGTTTTTGGATAGAAGGGCTAAGAACCGATAGTCTTTATCTATTCCCGGGAATTAGAGTATCTCAAGTAGTATCTTTATTCTTTATTATGGTTGGCATTGTTATGATTGTTTTTCACAACAAACTATTTAAAAAGAACATACAATACGAAGGTAAATATTTGATTCAATAGAGCAAAAGGATATCTGACCGAAAATTGGAAAAACTTCGGCGATATCCTTTTTTATTTGCATAGAGCTAAAAAATCTTTTGCACTTTTTGCTTTATTGCTTTCAGGCATCATTTTATTAAATCAATTCCTTTTTTCAACGTTTTTGTGTCAATAGCACCTTGGGCTCCTGTTACAATATAGCCATCCTTATCAATAAATATGGTGGTAGGTATAGACACTATACCGTATTTTGTTGCTGCATCCTGTCTTATATCAAAATATACCGGAAACGAAAATCCCTCAGCCTTTATATACTGTGCACCCTTTTCTTTTGTTTCGCGCTGTCCGTCCACAAGGTCTACCATCATAAATGTGATATCCTTTCCGACTTCCTTATATACCTCGTTGAATTCGGGCATTTCACCCTTACACGGAGGGCACCAGCTTGCCCAAAAGTTAAGCACGATGGGCTTGCCAAACATATCTGACAGTTTCACGGGATTACCGTCTGAATCAAAAACTGTAAAATCAGGCGCTTTCATCTTTTCTTTTTCCGTGTCTTGATTGGATTCAGCTACTTCGCCTAGGTTCGGGGTAACGCCAATCTCGTTTTGAGGCGATACCTTTTTGCTGAGCGTGTTGTATGCGAAAACAGCTATGCCGATAAACAGGGCAAACGCTATGAACAACAGTATTGTTTTTGTTTTCTTATTCATGATATATCCTCCTAGAAAGTTAAAAATGAAAGAAAGTAGCCCATGGTTCCGGTTGCCATCAATATGCCGATAACAATGAGTAATCCGCCGGATATGAAGTTGAAGACCTTATAATTCCTTTTAACGAAATCAAATGTACTTTTTAATTGGTCAATTAATAATGCGCTTACAACAAACGGAATTCCCAGTCCTAACGAAAACGCAAGCAACATGGAAATGCCTTGAAGTAAAGACCCGCCGAGAGATGCCATTAACAACGCAGAGCCTAAAAACGACCCTACACATGGAGTCCAGCTAATAGAAAATACAATACCAAAAATTATGGATGAAAAAAAACCAAGGTCTTTAATATCCGTGCTTTTATTGCTTATACGGTTTAAAAATCCTATTTTTAATATTCCTAAAAAATTCAGGCCGAATACAATCACAATCAACCCTGTCACAATATTAATAACTGTTGTGTAATTACCTATCAGTCTTCCAATGCCCCCCGCAAAAGCGCCCATTGCTACAAAAACAATGGTAAAGCCTAAAACGAAGCCGATTGAGTTTATAATTGTACTTCTTTTATCTGCTTCATTTGCCGCAAAGTATGATATATATATGGGCAGCATAGGCAAAAGACAAGGGGATATGAATGTTATAATCCCTTCTAAAAACAGTAAAATATACTGCATATCATTCTCCTTTGCTTACATTAAAAATCAGCCGGCTTAAACCATAAATACGTTTTCCATCAAGACTTCAGACGTTTCGTCAAATGAAGTTGCCGGAACGTTTTCAACAAAATTCTATTAATCTTATTCTTAGTGTATGCTATCAACGGTTTAAATAGCGTTAAAGTTTCTTTTGTATTCAATTAATTTACCCTGATTAAGTTCCCAAGCCTATGCGTCATACTTTTTCAAACGCTCCCATCGGGCAAAAACGGATACACTTTCCGCAGACTATACATTTATTCTCATCAATGACCGGCAATGAAAAAGCGTCTTTTTGAGTAATTGCATTTGTGGGGCATACGGTAATAGCCGGGCACTGGTGGTTTTGCGGGCATTTATTCTTGTTGACAATTAATTTCATTTCTTATCCTCCTCAATTTGCTCAGGCCTTATCCTCTTGAGAATCACAATAGTATTTTTTTAATACATTGATAATTTCCACAACTCGATGGTCAGCTAAAGAATAAATAATGTTTTGACCGTTTTTGGTGAAATCCAGTATCCCATATGTCTTTAAAAGGGCCAGGTGCTGTGATAATGCCGGCTGAGTAATATTAGGCACTCTTTCTGCAATTTTGTTTACAGTCATAGGCCCTTTTATCAGTGTGCAAAGTATTATCAGGCGATTTTCATTTGCAAGCATTTTCAGTAATTCGGCAATTTGTTTTGCTTTCTCTTCCATCTTCTTGACCTCCTTTGTTTTTTAATATACAAATCCCCTGTGTCATGGTTCCCATCGGACAATATACGCACCATGAGCGGGGCTTAAACAAAATCATGGTGATGAATCCAAGAAGCGTGGATGTCAGCATAATCCCGTAAAACCCAAACGCGAACTGTGCTACCCATGGCGGTGCACCAGATGTATCAGCCCAGTTCCAGGGCAGCCGGAATACCCACAGCAGCGTCACCGCCTGCTTAAGCGTCGCTCCGGCAAAAACAAGATACGTAGAATATATCATAAGCAGAAACATCGTCATGAAAAAGGTCAAAAACCCGTAACGGAACCAATTGGATTTCAAAAACTTAGGTGGGTCTTTCTTGAATGATAAACCTAACCTGCCACCCAAAAGTTCAAACAGCTGGCCTCGTCCGCAATATTTATTACAATAAGCTTTGTTTCCTCCTATGATGGCTATACTCAAAGGGACCAAAAAACAAATAAGTCCCAACCATGCAAATAAAATGTTGAAGAAACCAAGGGCTAAGTAAACCAAAGAGGCAATCCAAAGATAATCATACCTGCGTTTTTTCTGCATTCTGAGCACCTCCTCGTGAAACAATGGAAATTACTGAGGCAGGGCAAATTTTCGCACATTTCCCACACCCCAAACATTTATTTTCATCTACTATAGCACGTATTCCTTTGTATATAATAATTGCATTTCGGGGACACGCTTTCAGGCAACTTCCGCATGCCACACATTCTTTTGATATAAGAGCTTTATGTTTTACGACTGACATTTAACCACCCTCATTTAATAATTTAAGTAATTACTTATATACTTATATAATATCTATATTCATAGAGTTTGTCAAGTGTTACTAAAAAATTAAAAACTTTTGTGCAAGTGCAAAACATATTACGTGTAAAAAACAGCAAAGTGCTTCAATCAGTAATTTCCTATAAACGCCGAAAAGCCCATGAAGTAAGGGCTTCAGACTGTAGACAAATAGGGGTATTGGACTGCATAAAAAAATTCACTTGTGCGTTGCCAGTAGTGATTATGGCTATGCCCGAAAACAAAATACCCCTCCGTTATTTCGGGCAATTCCACTTGATTTATATATGCCAAGGCAATTCTGTACCATCCTTAAATATAACGGTAACATTATTTGTTGTGTGGACAATAAGTCTGTCGACTGTTGCGCACCACAGTTCTTCATCAAATTCCGTTAATAAATGATCATTTTCCTTAAGCACCTTCATAAAGGCTTCAATATTTTCTCGTTTTGCTTGCTGGTTAACTTTCTGTTCGTTAATCTTTTCAAGCTTCTTTTTAGCTTTCTCAAACCTTGCTGCATAAGCGTTATATCTCCGCCCATAGTCCTCCTGGTCAAGAGCGGTATGCGCATTTTCATCTACAAGCTTTCTCATGAGTTCGAGTACCACATCACATTCGCCTTGCACCTTCTCAATTTCTTTATCAAGGGCTGTTGTATCGGTAAGCGCTTGTATAATGGCATCGTAACCAGAAATAATGGCTTCCTTGTCCCCTATTAAACTGTTAAAAGCCTCAACAAAAAGCCGCTTTAATGTTTCTTCATCCAAATGAGGTGTGGCACATTTTTTCTCGCCCTTAAATTTGTTGTTGCACTGCCATATGGTTCGTCGATATTTACTATTGCTGTGCCAAACCTTGGGGCCAAATATACCCTTGCAACAGCCGCACACTATTCTGCTTGAAAAACAAGATGTTCCGGTAGTATAATTACGGCTGTTTTTGCGCCTTTTAAATTCGTGCTGTACAAGGTCAAACACTTCTTTTGACACAATCGGCGGATGGCTGTTTTCAACATAATATTGAGGAACCTCACCTTCATTCACCTTCATCTTTTTAGTGAGAAAATCAGTACAGAAGGTTTTCTGCAAAATAGCATCCCCTTTATACTTTTCATTGGTGAGAATACTCCTCACCGTACTGGCATGCCACTTTGATTTGCCGCCCGGGGAGAGAATCCCCTTTGAAGTTAGGATTTTTACAATTCCAGTAGGTGTTTTTCCTTCGAGAAAAAGCCTGTAAATCAAGCGGACAATCTTTGCTTCTTCCTCCACTATCTTCGGCAAGCCGTCCTCTCCCTTTTCATAACCAAGAAACTTTTTGTACGGCAAACTAACCTTGCCGTCTGCAAACCGTTTCCTGCGCCCCCAAGTGACGTTCTCACTTATGGAACGGCTTTCTTCCTGCGCAAGGCTTGACATTATGGTAATCAGCAGTTCGCCTTTGCTGTCTAAAGTGTAA
>Ga0134101_1001594_pt1 | contig 16966 bp, 21 predicted proteins | sample 12_3_2metaG_FD_94446 | JGI IMG/M metagenome (GOLD analysis project Ga0134101, IMG submission 94446) | Switchgrass degrading microbial communities from high solid loading bioreactors in New Hampshire, USA - 12_48_3.3_201_A2 metaG | ecosystem: Engineered > Bioreactor > Semi-continuous > Anaerobic...
ACTGCGCCGCCTACGCGGTACCCTTTCAACCCGCAGCTTTCAATAAGCGTCCCGGCATAATATCCAACAGGCCTTTTAAAAACACTGCCTGCACTGGGATATTCAAGCGGTTGCTTTGTTCTGCGCCGGTTCATAAGCTCGCTCATTTTTGCCTCAATTTCTTTTTTGTCACCGCGGCTGAGCTTAAATTCTGCGCTCAAGATTATATAGTCTTTTCCGGTATAAGCGCTCTTGCGATATCCGAAATCCAGTTCTGTATTTTCAAATTTTCCGATCTTTCCGTTTTGAATATGCGTGGATGCTGTTACAACGTCTTTCATCTCACCGCCGTAGGCACCTGCATTCATGTAAACAGCGCCTCCGACGCTACCTGGAATGCCATATGCAAATTCGAGTCCTGTAAGACAGTTGTCTTTTGCTGTCTCACAAAGACTGCGCAGCGGCACACCCGCAGAACATATTATTTTCTCTCCGTCACATATAATTTTTCCTCTGCCGAGTCTGAGAACGACGCCACGTATCCCTTTATCAGATACAAGAAGATTGCTTCCATTGCCGATAACAAACAATGGAATATCATTCTCATTGCAGAATTGTGCTATCTCCTTAATTGTATTTTCCCCTGAAGCTGTGATAAATAAATCTGCCGGACCGCCTATTTTAAATGTGGTATGCCTGCTCATCGGCTCATTTTCCAATACCTCGGCGCCAAACGAAAGCGCCATATTTTTAAGCTGTTCAATAGGCGTCATATTATCCTCCAATAAATGTGATATTATTGCGCGTTATAGAGTTCACCTACAAACGCCGCGCCAATTATACCGGCGTCATTTCCAAGCTTAGCTACACAAATCTTTGTCTGTTTCTCTGCATTTTTGTTGTAGCGTTCTTTTTCTATAATCTTTTCAAGCGGCTTAATCAAATTGTCGCCTTCTTTGCAGATTCCTCCGCCAATACATAAAACCTCAGGCTGGAATATGTTTATCATATTGATAAGTCCACAGCCAAGATATTTTATGTACAAATCGACTACCTGCCGTCCGGCCTCATCGTTTTTTCTCATCGCATCAAAAGCTGTTTTTCCGTTTACGTTGTCAAGGCTGCCGCCTGCAATCTCCCACATTATGCTGTCCTTATGTTCTTTCATTGATTCTTTAGTGAGATTTATAAGGCCGGTTGCAGAAGCATATGCTTCCCAGCAGCCACGCCTTCCGCATGTACATTCGCGCCCATCGACTTCAATAACTGTATGGCCAAGTTCACCGCCGGCAAAGTTAAAGCCATGCAGTATGCGCTTATTAATAATTACTCCGCCGCCGATTCCGGTACCTAATGTTATTGCCACAGCGGAATTAGCACCTTTCGCAGCGCCCGCTTTAAACTCACCATAGGCAGCAGCATTTGCATCATTTTCAACGAAAACCTTTTTCCCAAGTCTTTCTTCCATCATCTTGACCATGGGAACATTATTAAAACGCAAATTATTCGAATACTCTATAATGCCAGTGTCAAAGTTTGCGGTCCCGGGAGTCCCAATACCAATCCATTTGACCTGGTCCATTGATATAGAAGCTTTTTTTAGAAGTTCCTTGGTTAGGTATGCCATATCGTCTATAATCAAATCCGCACTTCTCGGAAGTTTTGTCGGAATGCTATCTTTTAGGACGATATTCATGTCTTCGTCGACTATACCCGCTGCAATATTTGTCCCGCCAAGGTCAATTCCTATATAGTACATAATTACCCTCCAAAATCGTTAAATGTCTGCAATTTTAGAAACATTATTTTTCTTTTAATAAATATTCTGCAGGCAGCCTAAGTCATGTAATTTCAGCATATCTCCCTCTGACTTAAGGCGCATGCAGAAAAACATATGCACTGTGATTTATTAATTCTCGTATTACAGTTGTATGAAAACAATCTATTTAGTATATATCCCAATCTAATTCTTTATTAATCGTCTGAGTTTTTATATCATCTGTCATACCAAGTTTCTGCAGCAGTTCTTGTGCAGCATTGTAACCCATTTTTTTCTGTCTGTTATTCATGGCCGCAACCTCAATTATAATAGCAAGGTTACGTCCTGGCTTCACGGGAATTGTCAACGAAGGCACAGTAATACCCAGTATTTTTGTCTGTTCGTTTTCCTCCCCGAGTCTGTCATATATCTTATTGCTGTCCCAAACTTCAAGGTGAATTACCATATCCACCTTTTCAGTCATTTTTACGGCACCCATACCAAAAATGCGCCTTGCGTTTATTATGCCTACACCGCGAAGTTCCACGAAATGCCGTATATTTTCTGGGGATGAACCGACGAGAGTCCTTGAGCTGACACGCCTTATTTCCACAGCATCGTCAGCAATAAGTCTGTGGCCTCTCTTTACCAGTTCAATTGCGGTTTCACTTTTACCGACTCCGCTTTCACCAAGCAGCAAAATGCCTTCTCCGTAAACTTCGACAAGGACACCATGTCTTGTGACGCGTGGAGCGAGCTCAACGTTAAGGAACGAGATAAGCCCCGACATAAACCCTGATGTTGATTCGCTGGTTCTTAGGACAGGAACCTTATATTTTTGGGCGAGTTCTACAATTTCCGGAAACAATTCAAGATTACGGCAAATCACAAGTGCCGGCGGACGCCTTGAAAGTAGCTTATCAATTGCATTGCGGCGCTTTTCCTCAACAAATCGTTTTAAGAAAGAGATTTCTGTGAGCCCTATTATCTGTATGCGCTCGTTGTCAAAGTAATCGAAAAAGCCACCAAGCTGAAGGCCAGGACGGTTTACATCTATGCTTGATATTAAAATATTATCAGGATTATCCGGCATATATATGCTTTCAAGGGAAAACTCTTTGATAATCTTTGACAATGCAACAGTAAATTTGTGTTCCATAGCTAAAACATCCCTTATCAAAATAGGTAAGCTGTTTTGTCAGAGACATCTTTTCTCATACAATTATATTCTAAAATAAGTATTCTTTCAAGCTTTTAATAAATTTAAGGAATATCTGCAGTTGTTGAAATAGAATTGTATTATTGATTATAAAATTAGCAAACAAAATGACAATTTTAATGAAAATAATTAGCGTTCAATAATAGTTATTGAATTAAAAACGGAATATAATATCAAAAAAAACTTGCTTTTATTTCTAATGTCTGATAAAATACATTTGTTATGCTTTTGCATTTATTTAGTTTTGAGTTAGCAAGCCCCGCAGATGGCCGGCTAATCTTCAAGTGAAAATCTATGAGGAGGTGCAGATAGATGGCAAAATGTGATCTCTGTGGGAAGGAATTGGCCTTTGGGATAAAGGTTTCCCATTCGCACAGGCGTTCAAACAGGACATGGAAGCCCAATGTTAGGCGTGTTAAGGCTATAATTGACGGTTCTCCTCGTCATATTCATGTATGTACGCGGTGCCTTCGCTCAAATAAGGTTCAGCGCGCAGTATAATTTTATTTATCGTACCAGTTTCATAACGGCCCAAATATGATCATTCCTAAAATGGACAGTAATAGGCCATATAAGGCTAAATAAAGCCAGCGCCAAAACGGCGCTGGCTTTTACTTTTTCTCACTTATTTAAGCCATTTTTATCATTAGAAAAGCATCTTTTTAAACTCTATAGGCAGCACAACACTTGCTTTTAATCATCTCTCTGACACACTTAACAAACTTTCAGGGTCTGCAAATGCCAATGAAAAATCGCCTCTGTGAATCTTTAATGCTGTTTTTTCATTGAAGATTTCATTTTCCGTCCTAACTCCCATCTTCCTGAGCAATGGCAGCAGCGGACACCACCCCTGAAGAGCATGCTGAAGCAAAAAGACGCTGACGAATATAGATACTATAAGCCAGTATTTGCTCCGTTTTGCGCCAAACAAAGTGCTGATGAAAATAATTATTGCGGCATTTGTCTCTATAAACCGCTCAACGTCCCATTCCCTGTCAAGTTGATTTAGTCTGTTCTGAATAACTTTGCCAGATTCAATATAATCGCTTATATTTTCAATAGTCTCACGCCTTATTTTTTCATTGTCACAATCACTTGTATTATACTCAACCCTCTTTGCCGTAGGGGGTAATATTGAAAACATAATGTACCACTTCCTTTAGGCATATTTTCCCCTAAAAATTAAATTTTATTTTTAAAAAAGCCGGCACATTCGCCGGCTTAATTTTACGCGTTATTTATATCCTCTTTCACGGGCCTTTGCCTCGTCGCGTATTTCACTTCTCATTGCGTCAAGCGACATACGCCTTCTTTCATTCTTCTCTTCAAGAGCGTCTTTCATCTTAGGGTCGTCGGTTTTTTCTATCATTTCGTCGGCAAGTTCCATATTCCTGATTGTATTGTTTATATTGCGCTGAATTTTTTCAACGTTATCTTTTCTATCATCTGGCTTTGCCTTCACATAAACATCTCCTTCAATTTACTCTGTCATTTTTAGTTTTTTAGTTTTGAGCACTTTTATAAAAGTCAATAAAAGGTTTATTTATCTTGCTTTTTTATTGAAATAAGCATAAAATGATAAAATGGGTTTTACGTAAATATCTATACAAATATTATTTTCAGGACTGATAAATCACGTTTACAAAAGAAAATATAAAAGCAAAAGCTTTGGAACTAATACAAAAAGAACCTTTCTTTTTTATAACATTATTTTTAACGATAATCTTATCATTTTTCTCAAAACCGCATTTTACGGCAATAAACTGGAATGTAATCTCAACCCTATTTTCTTTTATGCTTACCTGTGTTGCATTTGAAAGATGTAACCTGTTGACGTCACTTGCAGGGCTGTCATTGGGCAAATTCAGCACACCGAGAATGCTCGGATTTGCAATGATATCAGTAACCGGGCTGCTTTCTATGTTTGTCACAAACGATGTGGCTTTACTGACAGTCGTGCCCTTGACTCTATCCATGTCGAAGGTAAGCGGCAAAGACCCATATATTCTGATAATTCTCGAAACTATAGCGGCAAACATTTTTCAGCTTTGACACCCTTTGGCAATCCGCAAAATCTTTATCTTTTTTCTTATTTTAAATTAGAACCTTTACAGTTTTTCCTAATTATGCTGCCATTTTGCCTTATTGGCATTGCAATCTTGTTTGCAGCGAACTTTCTTTTTAATTCCGGCGGCAAATTTAAAACTGAAAAGATTAAGTTTGAAGTTTACGAACCAAGATTGTTATACTCTGCAGCAGTCGTATTCATTTTTAATATCCTGTCTGTTCTCCACGTCCTTGATTACAGGATTGCACTTGCAGCAACGCTTATAATATTTTTAATTTTTGCTCCTCGGCTAATTTTAAAAGCCGACTATTTTCTGCTTATGACTTTCGTGCTGTTTTTTCTCTTTACTGACAGCGTAACTGGCATCTCAATGATTAAATCATTTTTTTCGTCGGCCCTTAATGCAAAATACACTGTACTTATTGCAGCCACCGGATTATCGCAAATAATCAGCAATGTCCCATCGGCGGTTCTAATCTCTGGTTTCACCGAAAATCACAAAGAACTGTTATACGGTGTATCCGCTGGCGGGCTTGGTACACTGGTAGCATCTCTTGCAAGTCTTATATCATATAAGCTTTATATCAGGCAATACGATGCCTCAAAATACATTAAAGCATTTTCTGCGCTTAATTTCGGCGCTCTGGCTATTATATTAATTTTTCTTTGCTTATTCTGTATCTAAATTATTTTACAAGGAAACTGATAGCAATGATTTATCTCGATTATGCAGCAAATACACCTGTCGACGACAGTGTTTTAGAAACTTATATTGAAATATCAAAAAAATATATAGCAAATCCGAACTCTCCGCATGCTCTCGGAAAAGCGGCATTAGAAGAACTCAATAAAGCAACGAGGCTGATGGCGCAATTATTGGGGGTCAAGGAAAACGAATTAATCTACACTTCAGGCGCAACTGAATCAAACAATCTTGCAATAAAAGGCATAGCAGGCCAGTATAAGAAATATGGGCACCATATTATTACGACGCCGCTTGAACATTCATCTGTCTCCGGCGCTGTCGCTTACTTGCAAAGTAAAGGATTTGACATTGACTATGTCGATATCGATAAAAACGGCCTTGTAAATCTCGACAGCCTCAAGGAATTGATTCGCGACGACACAATTTTGGTCTCAATCTGCATGGTCGACAGTGAAGTCGGTATAAAACAGCATATTAGTGAGATAGCGCCAATAATTGCTGATAAACCTCATTGTTATTTTCATATTGACGCAACGCAAGCCGTTGGAAAAATCAAAGTGCCGCTTGATGGGGTTGATTTGATGACCTTTGCTCCCCACAAATTCTACGGCCCAAACGGTTTTGGCGTGCTTTTTAAAAGAGAAAACGTATTGCTCGAGCCTCTTATTAACGGCGGTATCAGCACAACCGAATTTCGCAGCGGGACCCCTGTCCTGCCCCTTATAGTCTCAACTGCAAAAGCTCTCTCAATCGCGTTCGAAAAAATGGAAGAGCGGTATAATTACGTATCTGAATTAAACAGGACGCTCAGAGACGCGCTTGCACAGTATCCAAAAGTAAAAATAAACAGCACTGATGAATCTATACCTTTTATCTTGAACTTGAGTATCTTTGGTGCTAAAGCTGAAGAGTTTCAGGCGGCTTTGTCCGATAATGGAATTTGCCTTTCGACAAAGTCAGCTTGTTGTGCGCCCGGGACTCTCTCTCGCCCTGTTTATGCATTGACAAAGGACAGGAAAGCGGCACTTTCAACACTCCGAATAAGCCTTTCCCACCTTACCACCAACGACGATATCAATACCTTTTTAGCCTGTTTTGATGCTATATATAATAAGCTTGTTAAATAGAATGTCCTACGAAAGTTTGAATATTTGAATAAGTCACCTACCGGCTTCCGGTTCCCATTGAAAGGATAATTTGAATGAACAATATAGAAAAAGTTGAACTCAGTATAACAAAAAAATTCCGCAAGGAAATATGGCTGAGATTTATTAAAGGAATTAAGGAATATCAGCTCATAAAATCCGGTGACAGGATAGCTGTGTGCATTTCCGGCGGCAAGGACTCTATGCTTATGGCAAAGTTAATTCAGATACTGCAAAGGCACAGTGACGTCCCGTTTGAAGCCGAGTATCTTGTAATGGATCCGGGATACAGCGCTGTAAATCGGCAGCGAATTATTGACAACGCAGAGTATCTCGGTATACCCATAAAGATATTCGAAACGAAGATTTACGATATAGTAGCTGAAGTTACTGATTCACCTTGTTACCTTTGCGCCAGAATGAGGCGCGGTTACCTATATAAGAACGCACAGGATCTTGGCTGCAACAAAATCGCACTTGGACACCATTTCGATGACGTTATTGAAACTATACTTATGAGCATGCTTTACGGCGCTGAAATCAAAACAATGATGCCGAAGCTCCACAGCACCAACTTTAAAGGCATGGAACTCATAAGGCCGATGTATTTGGTCAGAGAGGCTTCAATTATAAACTGGAAACGATACAACGAGCTTGAATTTATTCAGTGCGCATGCCGTCTTACGGAAAGCTGCACGCTCGGAGGAAGCACCGGCGGTTCGAAAAGGCAGGAAATGAAAGCTCTGATAAAGAAATTCCGCCAGACGAACGAAAATATCGATATGAATATTTTCCGGAGTGTCCATAATATCAATCTTGATACCGTCATTGGGTACCGCAAAGACGGCGTAAAACATAGTTTTCTTGACGATTATGATAAGCCAAAGCCAGAAAGGAAGGATAATAGTGCAGAAGGACATTGAGCTGAAGGAAGCTGTTACAAAAAAAGACGCCGAAATCATTTCCGCCCTTGCCCAAAAAATCTGGACGGAGCACTATACGCCAATCATCGGTGAGGCACAGGTAAAATACATGCTCGAAAAATTTTCAGCCCCTGACAAGATATATAGCGATTTAAAAAATGGTTATATTTATTACACAGCCTATTTTGACGGCAAACTTGCAGGATATACGGCAATCAAACCTGAAGATGAGAAGCGCATTTTCTTAAGCAAACTCTATGTCGATAAATCATATCGCGGCAACGGCATTTCAAGGTTTATAATCAACCATATAATAAGCAAGTATAAACCTTTGGGATACAACTCAATCTGGCTCACGGTCAATAAAAACAATGTAAATTCCATCAAAGTATATAATAAACTGGGTTTTATCAACGATGGACCGCTTGTAACTGATATCGGCGGCGGATTTGTAATGGACGATTACAAAATGACCCTTTACATATGAAAAATTCCTCCTGTTTAAATTACAGGAGGAATTTTTTTATTTTGCCTTGCCTAATAAAAAACTGATTATCAGTATTATAAAAACGAGCGTGGTTATTCTGACGAAAGTATAGTCTTTCTCTTTTAAAAATAACAAAATTGAAACGCCAACTCGAAGTACAGGCGTTAAAATAAGCAGAAACAGCCCAAACATCATTATCGCATATGGTTTAAATGCGATAAGCCCTTGAAAAATTTCTACGAGACTTGTCGGATAATAGCTGCCGGGATAGCCGCTGCTGCCCGTCACCAAAAATATAATAAGCCCGATGAGCATTATCGCTGCACTTGCGAGAACTCCGTATTTAATCACTTTGCTTATGGCAAGCTCCAAATCTTCAATTTCCTTGTTTCTCATATTCCCACCCCTTTAATTACCATCTGAACAGAAACTATCACTAAAACAGGGATGAAAATGAGCCTCAAGGTTTTGCTTCTCAACCTTTGCATTACCCTTGTCCCTATTGTCGCGCCCATAAGTACGCCCAGAGCCACAGGTGCAGCTATTTTCGGGTCTATATTTCCCTTAAGAAAATAAACTCCTGCGCTGGCGGCGGCTGTAACGCCCATCATAAAATTACTCGTAGCGCTGGAAACCTTCATAGGCAGTTTCATATACAAATCCATTGCCGTAACTTTAAAAATGCCGCTTCCGATTCCAAGCAGGCCGGAAAGCAAACCAGCCCCGTACATCATGCCAAGGCCGCCGAAAACACCAGTCACATTGTATTCAACATTTTTGTCAAGGACTTTATCGTAGTATTCACCATCAAGGCCAAGCTTTTTCGCCATGGGGTGCGGTTTTACGTTCTGCGGTAATTCATTTTTAGCTTTTCTAAGCATCATAACGGCTGAAAACAGAAGAAAAAGTCCGAATATGATATAAAGGAATTTGGGATTTATAAGAGCAGCTAAAAAGGCACCCGTAATTGCACCGAGCGTTGTGCCGATTTCGAGGAACATACCAACCCTGACGTTTGTTACTCTATCCCGTATATATGCGATGGCAGAGCCGCTTGATGTCGCAATGACTGTTATGATACTTGCTCCGATGGCATATTTTATGTCCAGATGAAAAAGCAACGTCAAAACCGGTGTAATTATTATGCCGCCTCCAAGCCCCAAAAGTGAACCCAAAAATCCGGCTAATATTGCAATCAAAAATAACTCTAAAGCAAAGAAAGTAGCCACTTAAGTTATCCTCCGATATACCTAATTCTTTAGATAATGTTTTCAAAGCTGTTTTTTAACTCTGATAAGAGCTTTTCTTTTTCTGGTTTATCTAAAAAAGTAGCACGCGCCGCATTCATCTGCAGTTGCATAAGTTCCGAATTGCTGAACCCAAATTTATTCTTCAAAATGTTGAGCTCCCGCGTCATGTCAGTATTTGAAACCGTTGTGTTATCAGTATTAACAGTAACATTAAGTCCCAAATCAAAATATTTTCTTACTGGATGCTGTTCAAATGATGGCGCAGCCTTTGTCTGAACATTGCTCGTTACACATATTTCAAGGGGAATTTTTCTTTCTTTAACCAGATTTACGACACTTTCATCTTCATTTATTCTTATTCCATGACCGATTCTGACAGCTCCGAGTTCCTCAATCGCAACTCTTACATTTTCAGCCCCACCTGCTTCACCGGCATGAATTGTGACAGGAATGCCGTATTTGTTCGCCTCATCAAAAACCCTCTTAAAAAGCTGAGGAGGATAGTGCGCTTCGTCTCCCGCAAGGTCCACGCCGCCGAGGCCTCTATACATAAACTCTGACGCGGCTCTTATAACTTCGAGATTTTTTTCATCGCTGTGATGGCGCATACAGCATACAATGGCTCTTGCGATAGTACCCGTTTCTTTTTCCCCTTCCAAGAGTCCGCTTATCACGTTGCGTATCACGTCCGCGCACGTCATGCCCTTTTCCGTCATCAACTGAGGTGCGAACCGCACCTCGATATATTTTACGTTATGCTTTGCCGCATCCTCAACCGCTTCTTTTGCAACACGCCTCTGCGCTTTTTCTGATTGCAGGCACTTAAGCGGTAAATCAAACTTTTCCAAATACTCTACCAAACTTTCGCAGTTATCGCCCACTGAAAGATATTTCATCAATTCCTTTTCGTCATAGGTTGGAAGCTCGATACCTTCGTCGCGGGCGATTTCAATTACTGTCCGCGGTCTCAGACCTCCGTCAAGGTGATTGTGCAAATCAACTTTCGGCATTCTTTCAATAAAATCCATACTGTCCCCTACTTTCAAATGTCAATTTAATAAAGCGATAACCGATTTAACAAGTGTGATAAATCGTTCGCTTGCTTTTCTTGATGTCTCAATAACCTCATCATGATCAAGAGGCTTCTCGGTGACACCGGACGCCATATTTGTAATGCAGGATATGCCCAGCACTTCCATACCGCAATGGTTTGCCGCTATAGCCTCCGGGACTGTAGACATGCCAACGGCATCCGCCCCAATAATCCTTAAAAACCTTATCTCTGCTGGTGTTTCATAGCTCGGGCCTGTCAACGCGGCATATACGCCCTCCTGCAGATTTATTTGACTATTTGCTGCCGCTGTCTTTGCAATGTTCCTTAATTTCAAACTGTAGCCCTCAGTCATGCTGGGAAAGCGTGGGCCGAGTTTATCGTCGTTTCTGCCAATCAGCGGATTTGTGCCCATAAGGTTGATGTGGTCACTTATCAACATCAAATCGCCGGGCGAAAATGATTTATTTATCGCACCTGCGGCATTTGTCACAATAAGAGTTCTTACGCCGAGCTGTTTCATTATATATACCGGGAATACAACCTGTTTCATGCTGTATCCTTCATAATAATGAAAACGCCCCTGCATACACACAAAATTCTTACCGCAGACTTTCCCCATGACAAGGCAGCCTTTGTGGCCCTCGACAGTAGAAACTGGGAAATGCGGTATGTCGCGGTAAGGAATAGTCACAGGTTTCACTATTTCTTGTGCAAATTTGCCCAGACCTGAACCTAATATTATGCCAACAGTAGGTTTAAAATCAGTCTTTGAGCGTATATAGTCTAATGCCTCATTCATAAAAATCACCATGACTTTGTCTTTAAAATTATTATGTCCACCCATAAAATTTAGATGTTTAAAATCCGCCGCTATATGGTCAGAATAGCGGCGGATTTGTTGGACAAGTATTATGAATTCTCATTTTCTTGGATTTCTGCCTTTTCTTTTTCAGCAGTAATTTCTTCTAACTCATCGTCTCTAAAGAGTTTATCACAGTCAATCAATAAGACCACTTTATCCTTCAATTTGCCAATTCCGTTTATGTATCTGCTCTGGAATCCTGTTCTGAAATCCGGCGGAGGAGCTATTTCACTGTCTTCAATGCTGATAACTTCTGCAACTTTATCAACAATAAGGCCCGCTGAAATCCCATTGATATTGACGATGATAATACATGTTCTTTCGTCGTATTCACAAGGCTGCTTTTTGAATTTTATTCTCATATCAATAACAGGGATAATATTGCCTCTTAAATTTATGATACCTTTTACAAAGTTTGAAACTTCCGGCACGTCGTTGATTTTCTGCATTCCAACTATTTCATTTACATAACTTATTTCTATACCAAAAACTTCATTATCAAGTGAAAAAGTAAGATATCTGCCGTGTTGCAAATCTTCTTCTTGTACTTCATCATTCGTCTCAATCAGATCGTTCATATTCAGCATCCCCTTATTTAGTATTTAACGGAAACGCGGCCGAAAGCTTCAAAATCGCTCCTTCCGCAATATCAAGATTATCCAAGATTGTATATATTATATAACAATTGTTTAGTTTATTCAATTAGAAAATGAAAGCTTATAAAAGAATTCGAATTTTTTTCAGATTTGTGAAACTTATGAACTTCATGCTGATTTTAAAACTTAGCAGCCGCCACATTTTCTATTGCTTATGTTATAATTAAAATATACGTTCTGCATTGAATTAATGATTAACCGGAGGATATCATGAATATTCAGATTTTTGGACGCAAAAAATGTTTTGATACAAAAAAGGCCGAAAGGTATTTTAAAGAACGCGGAATTAAGTTTCAGAGTATTGATATAGATAAATACGGTATGAGCCGCGGTGAACTCAATAGTGTTAAATCTGCCGTTGGTATTGAAAATTTAATAGATAAGAACGGCAAAGAATATGAACGTCTTAATCTTAAATATATAGTGACAACGGAAACACCTGAAGAAATGCTTCTAAATAATCCAAAACTGTTTGTAACGCCAATTGTCCGAAACGGCAGGCAGGCAACTATCGGTTACAAGCCGGAGATATGGAAAACTTGGACATAAGAACAACAATAACGGCTATGTTCCCTTATATTTAAACAAACGGCGGACGGGCAATTAACTTACCCGCCCGCCGTTTTGAACCTTTTTAACCATTAGGCCCCGGCTATTTCTTCATATTTTTTACGCAAAAAAGCCGCAAGTTCAGCAACGCCTTCAGCCTTTTCGCCTTTTCTCAAACTCAATTCAAACAAAGGTGCTTGCGAAACAGCTCTTAAGCCTTTTTCAAAGAATGAAATGTCAAATCCAACGGCCTGCTTCAAGTCGCATTTTGTCAATGCCACAACATCCGCATAACTAAACATCGGTACGTATTTATACGGCTTATCGTCACCTTCAGGCACGCTGGCGGCAAGCAGTCGGATGTTTTCACCGAGGTCAAATTCAGCGGGACAAATAAGATTTCCGACATTTTCAATAAATACAATTGCGTTCTCCATATCTATCTGGTCAGCGCCCTGCCTTATTACTCGGGCGTCAAGATGACATTCGCCGCAGGTATTTATCTGTGAAGAACGGATTCCCTGAGTCTCCATTCTTTCCGCATCAATTGAGGAAGCAATATCCCCCTCTATTACACCAATTTTGATATTCTTAAGTTCTTTTGCAACCGCAGAAATAAGTGTCGTCTTACCTGAACCTGGCGCTCCCATGAGGTTTACAGCGAGAATATGTCTTGACGCAAAATATTTGCGGTTTTCTTCCGCTATTTTTTCATTTGCCTCAAGAAGCTCCTTCATTACTATAACTTCCATTGGGCTGCTCCTTCAACTTTAAATTTCATTCGCCGTCAAAAGACTTAATGTAAAATTCGCGTCCCGTTCCTTTTATGAGGACGGATTCCCCGCCACATTCAGGGCATACAAAACTTTTCCTGTGTTCAAACTCTTTCCCACATTTGACACATTTCAGCATTGCCGGAACATGCTCAAAATAAAGCTTTGCCCCAGCACAAACACTGTTTTCACTCATTACGTCAAAATACATCTGAACCGATTCATCAATTATTGATGAAAGCTCACCTATAACAAGGTCTATACGGTTTACCTTTTTGATACCGTTCTTTTTGGCTTCTTCGCTTATTACCTTTATTATATCAATTACAACAGGGAGTTCATGCATTTTTCTTCTTCAACATATCAATATTGCCTTTACCGGCATTGGGTACAGCCTTAATTGCCGGCGGCTGCCCTACAAATTTATCAGTTTTTTTCTCATTTGCCGGAGCAGTATATATTGGTTCTACACTAAGACATTTTTTCGGGCATGATTCTGTGCATGCTAAACACATTATGCACTTAAAACGATCAATCTGCCAGGTTCCCTCAGTACGATTTACTTCTATCGCATTAACAGGGCATTTTCGTCCGCAGAGTCCACAAAAAATACAGTCATTTATATTAATACTAATATGCCCTTTTTGATTTTTATAAGGAGCACGCTTCTCAAATGGGTAGTTCCGGGTAGCAGGTTTTGAAAAAATATTTTTGAGGGCTACAGTTAAAAATTCCAACATTATTCAACCTCTAACCTTTCTGAATATCTATCAGCGCTCAGTGCAGCTAATACACGGGTCAATAGACAGTATAATGACAGGAACATCTGACAGAAGCTGGCCTTTAAGCATTTCCACAAGTGACGGGAGATGGGCAAAAGTCGGGGTGCGCAGACGCATCCTCTTTAGATTCTTTCCGCCGTCGCCGCGCAGGAAATAATAAACCTCACCTCTCGGCTGTTCAACACGGGATATTACGTCGCCGTCAGGGTTGCCCTTCGGCTTCACATAATATTCACCATCCGGGAGCTTTTCTATAGCCTGACGTACAAGGTCCATTGACTGGTAAATCTCCAAGACTCTTAACATTGTCCTCGCATAGCAGTCGGAATCGTGCAAAACAACCGGTTCAAAATCCAATTCGCCGTATGCTGCATATCCCAATTTCCGCATATCCTGTGGAATCCCGCTTGCTCTTGCAACAGGACCAACACAACCCAGTTCATAAGCCTTGTCTTTATCAAGAGGTGCACAACCACGCAGTCTGTGGGCTATTGTCAAATCATTTTTGAATGTTTTATCTACTTTTTCAAATTCATCCCGTATATTTTTCAATTCATTAAGAATATGCTTCTGCATATCCGGAGTCAGGTCACGCCTTGTGCCACCGACTGTATTTATGGATACCATGATTCTATGACCAGTAGTCTGTTCCATTATATCCAAAATACGCTCACGTATACGCCAGCACTGCATAAACAGTGACTCAAAGCCGAAAGCGTCAGCCATCAGCCCCAAAAACAACAAGTGACTGTGCATGCGGTGCAGCTCCGCCCAGATGACACGAAGATACTTTGCCCTATCAGGAATTTCAAGCCCCAGAAGTGCCTCAACACCCTGACAGTAGGCCTGAGCATGCATTACACTGCAAATTCCGCAGATACGCTCAACAACATAAACACTCTGCATATAATCGCGTTTTTCGATAAGCCGTTCGAGACCTCTATGAACATAACCAATACCCGGAACGGCGTCAACTACTCGTTCGTCTTCAAGGACAAGTTTTATCTGAAGCGGTTCCGGCAATACGGGATGCTGAGGACCGAATGGTAATACTATATTATTATTTTGCATTATTGCCGTCCTTCCTCTCAATAATCACGCCGGCGCCAAACGGTGAGGACGGTGCTCCGTCCGCGAGAATAAAGTGACCGCCGTAATCAACAACAAGTCCTGAAAATTTGACCTCGAAAAGTTCACTTATCTCGTTTTCCGCAAAAGCGGCGGCAAGGTAAATATCAGAAATACTGCGAATTGTTTTGCCTGCTTCTACAGTTGTTTTTAGTGTACAAAGTTTGCAATCCTTGTCAAATGAATAAAAAATATCAACTGTTCCGTCATCATTCGTACATCCGGTCATTGTTACAAATCTATACCCTTGGTCTTTCAGTTCATGTACTCTTGCAGCAACGTCGGTGTCGTTGAGAATTTCTAAATTATCAATCATGGAGCTTTTCCTCCTGATCTTCATTATTATCGGTCTCGGACGGCAAAGCTCCGCCATTTTTCATAATTGTGTTTAAAAATTCCCTGTGCCTTTCCTGAGCCTTCTTATCATTGAGAACTGCCGTTGCCTTGATTATGCCATCAAGAAGAGCCTCAGGTTTTATTGAACAACCGGGAACATAAACATCAACCGGTATCGCCTTGTCGATTCCTCCGAGAATATTATACGAGCCTTGAAAAATACCACCGGAACATGCGCATGCCCCGACTGCTACAACAGCTTTTGGAGCAGGCATTTGTGAATATATATTTCTAAGGACCCGCAGGTTTCTGTGATTTACTGAACCCGTAACAACAAGTATATCTGCATGTTTCGGGTTACCCATGTTGACAACGCCGAATCTTTCGGCATCATACATCGGTGTTAATGCGGCAAGTACCTCTATGTCACAGCCGTTGCAGCTATTGCAATCAAAATGCACTATCCACGGTGATTTTACCCGTGCGCGACTTAATAATCCCATTAAGGATTTTGCACCTCCAAAAATTAGACGAACGTCACTTCAAATAGAGCCAAATTATATTGGCCGCAGAAAGCCCAATGCCAGCAGCTCCCACGACTTTTAGCATCCATGACCATGTTGTTCTTGCAGAGATATTGTCAACAACGATTTCAAGGAAGAAAGCTGCAGCGGCCAGTAAAATTCCGACCCAGACAGGCTGCGCGCAGAATATCGCGACAAGCCCTAATAATAAAACGAGTTCAATCCATTCGCCTATGTTAATAAGAGCAAGCTGGAAACCTGAAAACTCAATTGTCAAACCTTTAATAAGCTCCTGATGTCCATGGTGTGAAGTTGAAAAGTCAAATGGAGACTTGCGCAATTTTATAGTAAGAACAATAAGTAATGCGACAAATTGTAACGGCAGGCTTAATATAAGAGGCCTTGGGTTATTAAACACATATGATCCCAAAAATGAATGATTGACAAGATAAGCTCCTATTGCTGTAAATATTATGACAGGCTCTGAAACCATCATTTGAATTATTTCACGCTGGGCGCCGATTCTGCTATAGGATGATCTTACGCACATTGCGCCCATAATCAGCGATACATCGGCAATTGCAAGGACAAAAACCAGCATGAGCAGGTCTTGTCCAGTAAAAAGGATGACTGCAGCCACAGCGTTGAAAATGGCATACATGATAACATAAGCGTCCTGCATCTTATTGACAGCAATACGTTCTTTGCCGAAAAGTTTTATCACGTCATAGAAAGGCTGTATTATCGGAGGGCCCTGTCTTCCCTG
>Ga0134101_1001599_pt1 | contig 16931 bp, 16 predicted proteins | sample 12_3_2metaG_FD_94446 | JGI IMG/M metagenome (GOLD analysis project Ga0134101, IMG submission 94446) | Switchgrass degrading microbial communities from high solid loading bioreactors in New Hampshire, USA - 12_48_3.3_201_A2 metaG | ecosystem: Engineered > Bioreactor > Semi-continuous > Anaerobic...
CATATTGGATGCCTCCTGTGTTTTTGATTTGTGGTTACTTGCGGCAACTCACATTTCAAATTTTACAGTCAGGCATCTTTTTTTTCAAAGGCCATTTTGTTTCCTTATAGGAATGTTCCAAAAATATATTCAATCAAACCGTTAAGAAGAGCTTCGAAAGTTTCATCGAGGCAATCGTTTTCCATTATTTTCACATTTGCAATACCGAAATACATTGCGTGTAAATAGTTATGAATAACACCCGGTTTCACCCTTTGAATATCAAAATGAAACATATTAAGCAGTCGTTCATAAGCTGTATATTCCATGTCAATTAGTTCTTTAAAGCCCGGATTCAAACTTGCCTGTATGCTTTGCAGTATTTCTTCAAATTCGTCATGGTACTTAAAAAATGAGAGAAAATCCTGTGAATAAAAACATTTACGAATAAAACTGCGTACACGTTCCTTTAGAGGTTCAAATGAATGTTCGGAAAAATAAAGTTCCGCTTGATGAAACCATGTAATGTGCAACTGTCTGAGAAGCTCCAAAATAAACTCTTCTTTGGACTCAAAATATTTATAAAATGTGCCCTTGGCCATGCCTGCGGCTTTTGTAATATCATCTACGCTGGTTTTCTTCACACCGTATGAAAACAGCATATCTTTCCCTCTTTCCAGTAGTTTCTGCTTCTGGAAGTTCATTTCTTGATCAGTTAACTTTTTTGGAGACATGGATAAATCCCTCCCATCTATAATGACTATAATGAATGAATTGGTCACTATAGTTAGTATAAAGAAAATAATAAGAAATGTCAATATTTTCTTATAAACGAAAACAAAAAATGGGGATACTTTCTTAGACAATGATTTATAAATGATATAGGTATCAAGCATCTTTTAAGACTTTCGATGGATAATTTTTTACCCTTTAAGGAATTTTTAAATAGGATGTCTTCACATTATGTAAACAAAAAGTTTGTATCGTATTACTTGATAATGCACGGTATTATTATATAAACTAGGTAAAAGAGCTTGTAGACTCTCTTAAAAATATTATATTAAGCAATGCCTGTGTAAAACTTTGTAAATATTTTGATTTTGCACCTTTATTTTAATGTGAAGTTTATATTTTCTTGATTATCTAGTATTATTAATTTGACTCATGGTTTCTCCCTTGTAATGTTTCCCTGGCCGCTAAACATTATACAATGGATTTAATCACAAGTCTTATTTTTTCATATCTTCTATTACTTCATGTTGCAACCTTACTATGAAATGGTATAATGCTAAAATAATGTTATTATAATCTTTTGTGCTTTAACAGTCAACTTAATGGTATCAGCCAGATTACGTAACTTCACTGTCTTTTTCTGCAAAAAATAGTTAGTCAGAGTCCTCAAAAGCGTACTAAAATCTTATATATATGGCGGGTTTAATGGTTTTGATATAAAATATCCAGTAATAACTTAATTTCATCCTGTTTTGAATCTAATGTTTCAAGAGTAATTTCAGGATTTTTTGTTTTTTCATTTCTATATTCTGCCATCATTTTAGAGAAAATTTCAGCATTAGATGGGGGTGTATAGGTAATTGCATTTGCTCCCGCTTCTATTGTTTCCAATATCGATTGATCTGTTTTCCCACCGCTTGCTATAATGGGCACATTAGGGAACCTTTTACGAATTTTTCGTACAGTCTCCGCAGTGTTCTTGCCATTTGCAACATTCAGTATTGTGGCGCCTGCTCCCAGTCTTTCCTGAACTTCTTCTTCATCTATTACTGTGACAACGATGGGAATATCAATAACACGCTTAATTAACTTTATGTTTGTATTACTCATTGGAGAATTAACTACTACTCCATAAGCCCCCTGTGCTTCCGCATCTTGCGCAATGTTGGCAGAACGAATGCCTTTGGTTGTGCCTCCTCCTACCCCTACAAATACAGGTATTGAAGAAGCCTTTATTATCGCATCTGATATTGCCTGTTGAGGTGTAAATGGGTATACTGCTAACACTGCATCTGCATTACAGTTTCGAATAATGGCTACATCTGTAGAAAACAACAAGGATTTTATTCTTCTTCCCAATACAATCATACCGGGTGCTTTCCATATAACTTCAGGTAATTCAATGGAGTGTGCTCTCAATGTACCATGAATACGTGGTATTTTTTCTTCTTTATTATTTTGATCCATATTAAGTCTCCTTATTATTTAATATTTTTTAATATTCAAATCTCCCTTAATATGCAAATGTTTCTTAAGATATATTATTTCAGCTTTACTAACCTAACTTCTTATTCATTCTACTAATAATATTGGCTCAAATTGAAACTACCATACCAATCACCAAATGCTTGATAATAGGATATGAAATAATACTATCATCAACACTTATAACAATCAAATATTTATCTTTACTTTTACTATAAATATGTATTTCTTTGTTTGCATACATATTGTGAATCTTACCTGAATTATCCATGCTGCCGTCATTCTGTAATATTAATACAAATCTATAAATGTTTCTTTTAGAATACTGTCAATACATCTACCCAATACCTTTTCAGAATTATATACCAGCACAAAACACTTACTGCTTGTAGATTATTTATCTATTCTCATTTCATTTGCTGTTTTAGCATCTATAATTTGATAGGCCACTACTTGCCACAGACCAGTTGTATCTTTATACGGAACTCTTTTCAACATAACTAACAACGCATAGTTAGGGTTATCAGTTGTCACGATTGCCTTTATTGAATCTTCTCCTTCATACAGTAAATTACTCTCAAAGCCATGATCTTTCTTTGCTTTCAACCCTTCCTCCATATTTTCGCTATTAAACTTTTCCAAGAATGTATTGAGAACATCTATTTCATCAAAGGAGCCTGTCATATGCCCATTATCAACTTCTTTAATTTCATCATTCGAATACAAAGGAAGAAAATTGAAATTACGGCTTGCCTAAAAGAAGAACTAGCTGCGAATGTTGTTGTGAAAGTTATAGATACTGCCAGTAGCACCACAATTATAGAAGCCGCTACTTTGTGAGTCCTCCAATATAAAACAAGTTTGTTCACCGCCTTAGTATCTTCTGGTCTCTCTTTTGGAGCTGCATCATATATCAACTCATCATTAATGTCTCCAATTATTTGCAGTAATTTTTCGCTTTTCATAACACAACACCCTCTTTCTCAAGATAAAGTTTTAATTCTTTTCTCAATCGGAAAAGCATAGATGTAATTTTGCTCTCGCTCATACCATACTGTTGGGCTATATCGCGTATTGAGCTTAAATACCAGTAACGGCGGATAAATATGTTTCGCTTAATTTTGGGTTGAGCATAAAGAAAATGCTCGATGCTTTTTACAATGATTTTTTCATCTATTGCTTGTTCAACGGTTCTATGTTCTGGAATACAGTCCTCCAAATCGGAAAGGACAATCTCTGTTTGTCCGTTTCCCCGCTTCTGTGTGGTGTATTGCTTAAATTTGTTTAGAGAAATGTTACGCGTAATTTTCCCAGAAATACCGGCAGGCTGTTCGGACGTTTTGGTGGCATGGATTTCCATGCACTTAAATAGGTTTCGTTTACACATTCTTCTGTATCTTCCTTGTTGCGCAGAATGTTGAAGAAAATGTAGTAGCAATATCGTCCATATTTTTTTGCGGTTACAGATATAGCGTCTTCGGAACGCGCCCAATATAAATCAATTATTTTATTGTCATCCATACCCCCCTCCTCTCTTGTGCGATGAATAGTTGTTCAAATAATATAAACAACAAAAATGAGCTTTTATTGCATATAATAATTTTTAATAAAATGCAAAAGTGCGTCCTTCAAGATTCTTACTATCCGATAACATTAAATATAAATGGAGCGGCAAAAAGCCACTCCATTCGTTCTATCGCTACCATAAACGTTTTCCCAGGTAAATATATGGTACTTATTATAATGAGATAAATTCGGCAAGTAGAAAATGAGAATTGTCGTCAATTTTACAACAAATGCTCTTGCAATTTGCAGCTAGTCATTTTCTGAAAGGGTTTTTATATGAAAAAAGCTGAAGTTCCAGGTATCACTTGTCAATCTTATAGTACCAGTTCCAATCCCCATGATAAATCATCCTTTTACTCATGCCACCATCCACAACAATTGTCTCTCCTGTTATAAAGTCTTGCTGACACAAGAATAAAACCATATTGGATATGTCCTTTGGTGTTCCTACTTTACCTGCCGGAATTGCGGCACAATCCTCCTTAGAAAATTCCTGCTGTTCTCTAACATTGATCCAGCCCGGTGCAATACAATTAACAAGAACGTCCGGCCCTAAGGACATTGCCAGGGCATGCGTCAAAGCAACGATTCCACCTTTCGCGCTGGCGTACGCTTCTGAGTCAGGTTCCGACTGAAATGCCCGTGTGGATGCAATATTGATAATTCTCCCTTTATTTTTTATTAGCTCATTCCTGCATAAACGGCTTAATTCATACGGAGCTTTTAATCCAACAGATAAAATATAATCAAATTCCTCATAAGACAGGGAAGATAAAACTCCTTTGCTGCCGCGGCAAGCATTATTTACCAACACATCTATCCGCTGCAATTTTACCATCGCAAATTCAACAAACCTCTTCAACGTTAACGGATCGGCGACATCACCGTGAAAATAAAACAGATTCGGATGCTCTTTTGCAAAATCGGCAGAATTCTTTTCTTCTTTATCAATAAAACATACTTTATCACCGGCTTTAATGAAGTCAAGACAAATCTGTTTTCCTATACCGTGCCCGCCTCCGGTTACAATAACTCCTCTATTCATAATATCCTCCTTATAACTTATTAATAAATGTTTGTCTGATTCCTTGCTGTTCTTTTCTGTGACTGCATTAGCAAGGCGGAATTGTACTATTTTAAGTAAAAGGTATTAATACCCTTTTGCATGATATGAAAAATCCACTTTCTCTCTTCCTCTGCGCATACCCTGATATATGAATCTTTAGGAAAATCATACTATATTTTAATCCGTGATTCAATGTACCTGTCCCCAATACACAGCATTAAACTGACGAATACCTTATATTTTTATCATCTTTTTATAAATATTATGGGCACAAAATAAACGCTTTAAATCTTATATAGGGAATGAAAATGCGTAAAGACTGTTATTTCTACGATACCGGTAAATATAATTAAGATGCACATTCCACATGGCACGGGTTAAGGAATGCAGGCATGAATCTGGACTCTCATTAGGCCTCAAAAGAAGCTTTTTTATGTATTCAAAAGAGTAAAAAGTAACAGCATAATTAAGTATTTTATAAGACAGAATTAGTCTTCTATACAATTCAATGGCATATATTAAAATATATATTCTTACCATACAGAAGTTATCTTTAAATATCTCCCTCTTCCACCCTTCCTGCAGCTTATCAAGCACCAGTGCCTGAACCATACCAAGAGTATAATACCTTTCGTCTGATTTAGTTTTGGCTTTTTGGTCATTATTAAGAAAGCTTTTCACAACCGGGCTGTTCGACTTTGGAGAAGCTTTATATTCAGCATACCTAGCAAGTCCTTCAAGCCATTTCATGTCCGCTTCGTTTTGAATTTCTGCTTTACTCATTTTGCATGCTGTTCTGCGTTTTTCACGCATCTCAATAAATTTCTTTGTATATGCCAAAATATCTTCATACTGTTCTGCCATAATTGCCTGTTTAAGATAGCATGCTTCTTTTATAATCAATTCGTTAAACTTTTTATTGCCATAATAATTTTTGCATACGTTATGAAGCGTTTGTATTTTCATAAACCTTTCTCTTTTATTGTTTGCCTGATATGCATGTATCATTTCGTGAATTATCGTTGCCTTATAATGTTCATCATCAATAATCAAAAGTTGTGGCGGAAAAAACATCGGAACAGCATTTGTGATATGTTTATTACCTGTATTTTTGGTACTCATACTTGCAATCCAATTATCTTCCACAAATACTGCAAATGCTTGCGGATTATCTGCAATTCTTCTATGAAGTTTTTTGTTAAGATATTCATTATTACAAACATATTCCCATCCGGGTACTGCCTCTTTATCACAAATCAGAAATTCATAGCGCTCATTAAAAATTATTAAATCTTTGTTTTCCCTGAGTCCTGTTAAAATATCATCACTATAATTATCTAGGTATTCATAAACTTCTTTAATTGCTGCAATTTCGTCTGTTGTTAAATTATCTCCGTCTGTATTGAGCTTTTTATATTTCATCACACATAAGCGATTATTTAAAATCAGACCAAGTATTATTCACCATTTAACCCCCTCCAAATTTGCTATTTCCTTTAAAGCATTTTTTATATCGCATATCGGACAAATAGATCAATTGTCAAGAAAATCTATCAGTTTTTCTTAGTTATATACTCCATTTAATTGTATTATAATTAATCAAAACACATAGTATCAGAAAATATCAACATAAACATTTAAAATTTATTAAAATGAAGCATCCTAATGATAATCACTTTATTTATATAATTAATCATCATAAGAGAAAGGAGCAGGTATAAGTATTATAACTTATACAACATAAGAAGATGAATGTATATGATTTTAAAGCAATTGACATTAGAGGTAATGAGGTTTCTTTAAGAAAATATGAAGGTAACGTTCTTTTGATTGTTAACTCTGCAACTCAATGCGGATTTACTCCTCAATATGATGCTCTGCAAGAGTTATATGAAAAATACAAAGATAAGGGTTTTATAATACTGGATTTCCCTTGTGATCAATTTAATAATCAAGCACCTGGAACTAATGAGGAAATCCATAATTTTTGCAGTTTAAACTACGGAATCACCTTCCCTATGTTTACTAAAATTGAGGTAAACGGTGAGAATGCACATCCTCTTTACAAATATTTAATCAGCCAAAAAGGCTTTAAGGGTTTTGATAATTCTCATTCTATTACACCTAAATTAAAAGAAATTTTACAAGAAAAAGATCCTAATTATGAAAACACACCCAGTATTAAATGGAATTTTACAAAATTCCTTATTGACCGCAATGGCAATGTGGTAGAAAGATTTGAGCCTACCGATGATATGCGTTTATTAGAAGAAAAAATAAAAAAATTGTTATAACTAAACTTATGTACCGACTTCCATAAGTAAGATTTTGGATCTAACTTTTGGGGGTCGGTACACAACCTGGCTATCCTATTTAAATTTACCGCTATTGCCGTTAGCTTTGCTTGCGTTAGCATGCTTTCTAAACCATAACCTCCGGTACGGCCCATTGCATGGAACCTTTTCATCTAAAACAGTTGCTATAAGCCATTTAGCAAGATCACGCCAGTATCTTTTCTATATATCCAATTTTTTACATTACCGAGAAGAATCATATTCTGCGACTCTTGTTACATTTACACATCATGTGTACCTTTGTAAAGCTCATGCACATCATTGTACAACTTAATTTCATTGTTTTAACATTCCTGGATACCAGCATAAGCACAAGCTATCCGCAGCTCTCCATGAAATCCTCAGTCGATACTCTTATCGATAGCATGGCGGAGTATTTTCTTTGAAGTATTCTTAATGAATTCCTTTTCGCGGATCTTCACCTTTCTGATGGCCTTATGGGGTGCCATTCTGCTGTTTACCTTCTTTATCTCCTTATTAAAGTATGCATTGATAGCCTCCGTACCTTCAATACCTTCTAATCTGAGTAATTCGTAATCCGGGAATATCTCGGCAACGATAACTTCCTTATTGTTTTGGTTCTTTGCTTCTCCGGCATAAACAACAACCTCTGAAACGCCGTATACCCTCTGTATCTCCTGTTCGATCTCCTCAGGATATACATTCTTACCGTTACTCAGTATAATGATATTCTTCCGTCGGCCGGTAATATATAACCAGCCCTCATCATCGAGCTTTCCATAATCTCCTGTCATAAAGTAACCGTCTTCATCGAATGCTGCGGCAGTAGCCTCAGGATTTTTATAATAACCAAGCATAACATTGGGTCCTTTTACACAGATCTCTCCTTCTCCGTTTTCATCAGGGTCTTTGATCTTAACCTGCTCGCCTATTATTGGGATCCCGACACTGCCTTTCTTCTGATACTTATTTCTGTTACATGAAACCAAAGGCGAACACTCGGTTATGCCATATCCGTTAAGAATAGTTATCCCAATGGCATCAAACATGTCGATTATATCCTGGTTTATGGCTGCACCGCCTGAAATTATCAATTCCAGCTTGCCGCCGAAATTATCCAGTATGCTTTTAAAGAAAATGCGCCGTAAATCTATGCCTATTTTCCTTAAAAAATTGCTGATCTTTATCATGCGCTTCAGTGTATCAGCCTTCCCTTGTTTCTGTACGGTGGTCCATATCCTTTTATACATGGTCTCTACGAACAACGGTACCAGAACCAGGTGACTTGGCTGTTGCTCCTTTATTTCGTTCATGAAATACTTAAGTCCGCTGTTAATAAATGTAGTGCAGCCCTGTGAAAAATGTCCGACAAATACCACCGTAGAGCAATATGTATGATGCGGTGGAAGCACTGCCATGGTCTTAGGTGTTATCTGAAAGAGATACATACCCTGTGTCATGTCTGAAGCAATATTTTTCTGAGAAAGCATAACGCCCTTGCCTTTGCCTGTTGTTCCTGATGTGAATACTATGGTCGCAAGCCTGTCAGGATCGATTTCATAGTCATAGTATGAATTATCGCCCTTTTCGAATTTTGCCTTACCCTTTTCAGCCAGGTCCGAGAGCTTGAGTGCTGACTCTATCTTTGGCTCACCCATACATATATAGGTATTTAAAGTGGGAGCGCTGTCACCGATTTGCATGACTTTTTCTTCGACAGAAGTGCTGTAGACAATATATTCACACTCGGCAAAATCTAGTATCCCTATTAATTCATCAAGAGGCATATCCTTATCTATCGGGACCACGATCGCTCCTATGGCTATCAGCGAATAATAGCTGCATATCCAGTTATATGATGTTTCGCCTACAATGGCTACCTTTTTATCAGTACAACCCAAAGATATTAATTCTGTACCCATATTCCTTATATAGTCACGTACTTCTTTGAAGGTTATATCAACAGTTTTGGTATCATGAGGATTTCTTTTATATGAATATGCAATTCTATCGGGATATTTCCTTGCTACATTTTCGACCATTACCCGGAAATTTTCGAAGACTGTGGTCTCGTACAGTGGATATTTTATGTCATTATTCATTCTTTTTGATACTCCTAACGTCTGTTAATCGATATAAATTTATAACTAGTTATTTTATAATGATAACTTTATCATAAGATAATTTCAATATGGGAAAATAAATCTTTCGAACAAAAACCAGAGGGTGACCATTTTTACTGAAATTACAGTCTCATCTCACTACCGTTCCTTGACTTTGCCCTGCCAACTTATATTTTATCGTGGAGGTATGCTAATAGTTTCATGCATTCTACTGTATAAGGTAGTTGTCATGGTTTTTTTGCGGTTTAAATTCAGGATAGTTGCTCTGTTTTTTTCTGTCAAACGCTCGGTTGTCTTGTGAATATGCCCTTACTTTCAATAGTTTTACGTTGCTCTTAATTACTCTTTTACTTTTCTTCTGATTCATTTAGGCATATTACACCACTTTCATAGAAATCATAAGTACAAACAAAAATAAACCGCAGAAACCGTCCCTGTGGTTTATTTGTTTTTTTAAGCCTTACGTTTACGGAAGGATGTCAATGGGTTTTTCGGTTATTTTTGAAAAACCGCCGTTCGCTGGAACATGTCCATGGTTGGCACCTACGTCATCGGGCAAAGACAGACAAAGAGATGTAAGGCTACACGTAACCTTTTTATTTATTATTAGGAATCAATAGAGATCATGCTCATTGCTTCTCATCGCTTCTTGCTTTTTAAATAAACAGATTAATTCAAATCATATAAACTCGCCTGAGCGCGATATAACTCAGCATATCCGCCGTTTTTTTGCATAAGTTCAGAATGAGTGCCTATTTCCGTAATCCTCCCATCTTCCATATACAGTATCAGATCACATGATACTACTGATAAAAGGCGATGGGATACAAAAATAATTGTTTTATCTTTAAAATATTGATTTATCAAATCATAAAAATATTTTTCAAACTTTACATCCATTGCGCTGTTAGGTTCATCAAGAACCAATATCTCATGGTTGCTATAAATGACACGGGCAAGGCCTATGCGTTGCAATTGGCCGCCGGAATATAAAATGCCGCTTTCCGAGAATTCTCTGGTTAACTCTTTATCCAGGTCCCCAATGGAATTTTGCATTCCAACAACTTTTAGGGAATTAATAATCTTATCCGTCTCCGGGTTAGTCTCCATAGCGATATTATATTTTAAAGCTGTGGGATAGATTTGGAAGTCCTGAAATAATGCTGAAAAACAATTTCGATATTGGTTAATATTTATATTTTTAATATTTTTACCGTTACATTCAATGCTGCCACTGTTAGCATCATAATAGCGCAACAGCAATTTAATCAGAGTGGATTTGCCCGACCCGTTTTTGCCGACTATCGCTACCTTTTGACCGTTATTTATAGTGAAATTAATATCCTTAAGTCCGAACTCGCCGTTTTCAAAATGAAAATTCACATTTCTAAAGGTTATATATTTAAAATTCTCATGCTGATTTTCCATTGGCTCCGTTTTTTCTGATTCAATCTCAGATTCCATATGCTCTACTTTACGAAAACGCTCTATAAACTCCCCGTTTTGGTAGAAAATAGATAAATTTTTCGATATACTTGATAACTTCAATTGTAATTGATTACAACCATTAAGAATTGCAACAAATTCTGATGCAGCAAGGGAATTCTGAATAAGTATGCGATAGCATAAATATAAGGGAACTAAAAAATCAATACATATTGCCGAACTCAAGATGGTTTCTAATGCGGATAATCTGCCTAATTTCCCGCCTTTTTTTCTTATAAGAAGTATTTTATCTTTTATCTTCTTATGAAATCTCAAAAGAAGAACGTCTCGGATATTTGACACTCTTATATCCTTTGCATATTCGGGCAAATGTAAAATTCTATGCAGCATATTTGTTTCTTTGTTAATTAATTGCAAATCAGCATCATATTTAACACGGTATTTTGATATATGCAGATTGATAATATAGCTGGTGTAGAAAGAAACTATCGCCACTACAGGCACAATCCAGTCAATTAATAAAGAATAGCCGATTACACTTGCAAGTACGATTACAGACTCCAATATGCTGAAACAATTATCTATCACCGACTGGATTCGGCCGCTGCATTCATTATTTGCCATCATTATTGATGTATAATAATCTTCAGAATCATATGCTTTCATATCAATAAAACGTGCCTTTTTAAATATAGCATATTGAAGAGCCTGCGATATTTTTTCCATATGTATGGGCCTAAATATATTATTAAAAGCCGATTCTATTAAATAAGTAAAGCTTACAATACAGAAGCTTGCAATAATAAAAATAATTACATATCTCAGAGAACTGCCACGTTCTATACAGGAAATTATATATGCTAAAAAAAACATTTGCATAAACCATGTTCTTATTCCTGTCAGAACCCGCATAAAAACAGAAAAAATCATGAATAATGGTGATGTTTTATATGCCTTACGTATAAAATAAAAATTATTTTGAATATTTATCCATATTTTACTCATTATTGTATCTCCTTAAACTGACTGGATTGAGCAGTATATAATTCGTAGTAATATCCTTTAAGTGCCATTAACTGCTCATGATTGCCTGTTTCTATGATTTTTCCGTTTTTCAGGACAAAAATTCTGTCAACAAAATGAGTTGTTGCCAATCTGTGTGAAATAAATACTAATGTTCTCTCTGATGCATATTGTAGAATTAATTTATATATCTCCAGCTCAGAAATAGGATCCAGTGCGCTTGTTGGCTCGTCCATTATTATAAATGGGTACTGATTAGCTATAGCCCTTGTAATAGCCAGTTTTTGCTTCTGGCCGCCTGACAATTCCAATCCTTCATCAAAGAATTCATGGGTTAATTGCTGGTCTAAATCTGAAATCAGTGCATCCAATTTCATATGTTTCAAAGCAGCCCATATTTTATCATCTTCCAATGGGCCGTTAACACTGACATTTTCTCTTACCGATAAAGGATATAAATGAAAATCCTGCATAACCACACCAAAAAAGCTTTTTAATGTTTCAGGATCTATTTCGTTTATATTAATTCCGTTTATTTTAATATTTCCTTTTGAGCATTTTAGGAGGTTTATCAGCAGGTAAACTAAAGTTGTTTTACCTGCACCGTTTTCACCGACAATGGCTATCTTTTCACCTTTTTTTATTGAAAACGTAACATTCTCCAAAGCATAATTTCCGTCAGGAGTTCCCGGGTATGCATATGACACGTTTTCAAAGGTAATCTCGTTAAATGTGTCGTTATCTAAATTATTGAAAATAATATTGTTATCTTTATGTTTTATATCATGTTCAATCATAAAATTTTGATATTCTTTAATATAAAATGGAGCTGATTTTATATCTACAACAGTATCAAAGAACCATTCTAAATCCCAGCTGAAATAAGTAATTGACTGAGCAATTCCTATAAAATCGCCTATCATCAAAGAGGCACCGGTTAACATTCTTATAGCAACATATGCAATTGGAAGCATTACAATAAAAACGTCACTGATACTCAGTTCAACAAATTTTAAGAATGCGATTTTCCATCCTCTTGTTTTATATTGATTTATAATCTCGTCTACGCTTTCATCATAAATTTTCTTTATTACTTCAGATATTTTTGTAATTTTAATTTCTTTTGCATATTGAGGTAAATAAAAAACACGTCGGCCAAATTCTTTTTTACGGTTTGGTGTAGTGATAAGCTGATTAAGATTAAATTTGTATTTCTCACTTCTGTCGCTTATAAAATATGAATAGATTAACGGAAAAACAGCCAGAAAGATTGCCCAAACATCCACTCTGACTACATATACTGCCACCATAATCAATGCATAAACTAAACCGGACAGTGTTCCTAAAGAATTAATAATATCCTGAATCTTGGATCCCGTATTCTCTACTATACGTTTATATTTGTCAAGAAAATCCGGCTGATTATAATCGTCAAACGGAACAGACGAAGCAGTTCTGGCTGTTTTTTCATAAATATACTCATTTATTTTTGTATCGAAACATGGTAAATATACTTCTTTATAATAATTATTCAATAAGTAAAATAAGATATTTAAAAATACCATAAACAACAAAACTGCTATTATTGTATGTATGCTTTTTTTGGTTTCGATATTAACCAGAACTATACGTAATAAATATACGCCATAAAATACATTGAAAAATTGCTTTATAATGTTATATAGCAATTCATACAACAGCCTTTTCTTATCAACATTCCAAGTGACCTTTAATGAAAATATAATAGACTGGATCATTACATTTCGCCTCTCAGCTGCCTTATAGTTTCCTTCAGTAACTTCATTCGACCACCTGCAACATATACCCTAATTATATAGCATTTAGTTACTTTTTCCAACCGAAACGGTCCCCAGATGATTTACAGGCATAAATTTAACATCCATCCTGCCAACTTTCCTTATCAATTTCAGAACAGTTTACATATTTCCTCAAACAAAAAAATAAAGGTTTCCAAACATTATCATCTCAGGCAAAGCAGCCGAGAGAATAGCTCGATGTCTTGAAAACCTTTATTGGTAGCCCTTTTCAACCTTTCTGTTTTTCAACCCTTAATATCAATACCATGCACTCCACAGAGTCGAATTGATGTCTGAAGCCATTCTATATAACATCTATTCACAGGAACTTGTTAATAAACATAAAAAAGCTGCTTAATCACCAAAATCTTCGACTTTCGACCAGCACATTTTTAATTTCCCGCCTACACTTTCAGCAACACCGACAAAAATAGTATTGTCATCGGCATCAGAAGATAAATAGTGTTCTATCATTTTTTTATAAGTTGATGTATATTGTTTATGCATTAATTCTTCCTTTGGTATCCAATAAAGTGTGCCCTCACCTGTGTCCGCAATACTTTTGGTATTTACTTTGCCGAAATAAATGTAAGATTGCCTTATGACATCTTTATGTCTGCGAATAATGATGTATCTTAATTTGAGATCTTCAATGCTGTTACCGGTTATCCCTGTTTCTTCCTTTATTTCACGAACACAAGCGGAAAATGGATCATTGATCTCACCGGGCTCAATTTTTCCACCAATCCCACTCCAAAAATTTGGGTTTACATCCCTGTCCGGAGCTCTTTTTATCAGCAGAAAACATCCATCGTTTTCTAAAAAGGCACATGTATAATTTATTAATCTTACCAAGTCAATCACCTTTACAAATATTATAAGTAACCACTTCATAATTATCCGCAACGATAAAAATCATGCTTCAATCAATATTCGCTGAATTCACCGGCTCCGGCACCTGCTATCACCAAACCGTCCGATTTTTCCGCTGCAAACTTTAAAATATCCGGATCTGCATCAACATTAAAATATACAATCGATACATTGCCCAGTTTATTTGCATCTGTAATTGAAAACTCTGAATTTACAGTATGCCTTTTTACCGGTTTTTCATAAAATTCAACCTGATCGTTCCGTATTATTTCGATGCATCCCGATTCACCTGCAGAAATAGCGGTTACATCATATGTACTTGTCTTTGTTACTGACCGTGCAGAGAATATTTTGTCTGAAAATACTACAAGAACACCTTTCCCAACAGCTTCAGGTGAAGCAGTCGTACAAACTGCCTGATACAAATTCATTGAGCCATCGGCAGAAATTGATGTTGAGGGGCGCATAGCACCGATTGTAACTACGGGTTTATCGGTATTCACAGTCAGATTCAAAAAATATGCGGTTTCTTCCAGCGTGTCCGTACCATGTGTTATAGCAAATTCTGATACATTTTCATCTTCTGACAGTTCGTTTATCGTATTTAACAAATCCACCCATATATCCGCCGTAATATCATCCGAATTAACATTGCAAATCTGAATTGCCTCTATGGCAGCTACATTTTTTATTTCCGGTATTGCAGCTATAAGCTCATCAACAGATATCACACCTGATGTGTAACCTGTTTCCTTTCCACTATCACCTGCACCGCTTTAGCATCTTTTATTTCTTTCATTGCATTCCTGTCATACCAATCATGCCATTCATACCGCCCATACCACTCATGTTGTTCTTTCCCTCTTGACCATCTGCTCCACCTGTAACTCTGTTCAGTTCATCATCAGACAATTTTTTCATGGATTCTAAAAGTTCCTCTGCCTTCTTTTGATCAAAATCTATACTGTATTCCTTTGCCAAAGACAAAAGCTCCTCTGCGCTCTCGCACTGCATTGCTTTCTTAATGATCTCATCTTTTTTCTCCCAAACCCTTGATAAATTTTTTGATATCCATTTAACTCTCCTTGATTTTATATTTTAATAACAATTCTTAATCCGGCATTATAATTATAAATCAACGTCAACTAACAAAATCGCTAACAAAAACAAGTTTCATTTCAAATTTGATAGCAGAATTTGTTGTCTTTTTTATCCTTTCTGTTTTTCAACCCTTGACACCAATAATGCACACTCTACATGATTCGAGTTGATGTACGAGTTGATGTAATTGATGTCTGTGGGCTAATTTTACTAGAATCCATGTGTAGGAGCATGTCAATCACTTTTGGTTGCTTCTCTAAAAACAAACTCTCAAGAAGCAGATCAAAATGCCCGATTATGATTTAGAAACCTTAAAACCATGATAGTACTGTCGATGATCCGGTTTTTCCGGCTTCTCCATGAATCTGACAACGGAGCGTTAAACAGATCCGGTTTTCTGGGTAATTCCCAAAAGCCTTCCTCATTCCTTTGTTTTAAAATCCATTCTACATATTTATCTTGATATTTCATCCATCCCTTAAATTGCGAAATAAGAGACAAAGCTCGCAACCAATGACAAAAATCCCTGCTGTCTCTTCTCTTAATGTTAATCGGGACGAAATCCGATGGCTTGCAGTTGTAAACATAGTAAATATGATCCGCAACGTTCATACAGTAATCGACCAGAGCCTGATCAGTCTTATCACTCAGGTAATTTTCTTCGTCCGTCGGAGCCAGTAATATCAAATTATAATAGCCAAAAGGCGGTATGGTACGTTTTGTAATAAACCCAAAATATTCATGCTGAACCCTGGCTTCCTCCTCCATGTTATAATAACCTCGTGAGAAGGCTATTTCAGCAAAATTTGCCCAGCGTTTTCTGTGCAGGTCTAGTATTTTGCTGTTTGGCTCTATCAGTGAAAGCATGGCGGCACTGACAAGCGGTACAAACATTTCCGGCCACCAGCGGATATTGTCCTGTTTTTCGAATTGATCCCAGCTTTCTTCGTTATCAAGTACTTTTTTAATATAATCAGATACCTTTTTCAGGCATTGATGATCCTTTTCCAGCCCAATCGAAAGACACCTTCGGATCATACTCTCGGTATAGCCATGAAAAGGCGGCCAAAACCCTCTGTCATTTTGCTCGTTTTCAATTTTTCTAACAAAAGGGTGGTTGCATACTCTGTCGTATGCATTCTGATATTCACGACTGTCTGGACTAAGTCCCTTAAATTCCTTTAAAAGGATAAATTCCGGGATTGGGTCAGGTTTCATATCCAGAAGTCTGTCAACAATAATGTTTAAATCAATCATTTTTTGTTTCCTCCTTCTTGATACAATAGAGTAGAGCAGTGGGGTTACCACCGCCCCCTCATCAAACCGTACGTGCAGTTTTCCCGCATACGGCTTTCCGATATTCTTCTTCCTTCAGCATTCAGCCGCACATACTTGCCAGTCCCGC
>Ga0134101_1001661_pt1 | contig 16316 bp, 15 predicted proteins | sample 12_3_2metaG_FD_94446 | JGI IMG/M metagenome (GOLD analysis project Ga0134101, IMG submission 94446) | Switchgrass degrading microbial communities from high solid loading bioreactors in New Hampshire, USA - 12_48_3.3_201_A2 metaG | ecosystem: Engineered > Bioreactor > Semi-continuous > Anaerobic...
CCGTAAGGGTTCGGACCGTCGATCTCAAAGTTCACCGCGATGTTCAGCGGTTGGGCGCGTTTTCCGAGCTGCTGGGCGCGGCGGTCGAGCGCCTTGAACTTAAACAAATCGGTTACGCCGGGGGCCGGTTTGGCGCCAAGCACCTTGAGGGCACGCTCGAAGTAGGTCTTCATCTCCTCGTAGCGAACCGAGCGCGGCCATGCGGGGAGTTCGAAGATCTCGGGATCCGGCACGACGGCGACATTGGCGTTAATCAGCGAGGTGCCGCCCAGCCCGGAGCCTTTTATGACCGAGATATCGCGGTAAGTCAGGAACTCGTAGAGACCCAGCGGGTTCGCGCTGCTGCGGGTGTGCCGCAGGATGCCGGCGATATCGTCGGGGAACTCGCCCGGCTGCCATTCTTTGCCGCGTTCCAGCACGCAGACAGCGTGCGGCTGGTTGAGGGCGGCGGCCAGCCGCGCCGCCATAATCGATCCCCCGTACCCCGAACCGACAACGATGAACTCGTAGGTGGACTTACGGTTTTCCCAGGGTTTGGACAGCATCCCGAGCCTCCGATCTTCTGCATCGTACACGACCGTAGGCCGGAACGCAAGAATTCTCCGGTAACTTGTAACAAGTTACTTTCAGATTTCCGTGGGACGAGCGGTGGTTGGCAGCGGTCAGAGGTTGTGTGAGGGGGTATGAGGCCGCGTTTGCGGGGGCATCCACAACCCATCCGGAATTTCGCCCGGCGCGAGCGCGGCATCTCGCCCGGCCGGGCCTTGCCCACCGGCTGAGCCGGCTTAGGCTCTGCCAGGGAGCGCCCTTTCAGCTAGCGCAAACTGAGAAGCACGCGTTCGCAGGTGAGTAGTCTTAGCAAGTATCTTGTCACCAGCAACAAACTCAGGCAGACCACCAGACACCCCCCGCACGTCTCCCATGTAACCAACATGCTTCTTACTTTGGCGGTAGATAATCCAAAATACACCATGGCAAGAAGGAAAAATGCCGCATTGCACAAGACAGAGTTGGACGACAATAGATTAATTACTCCTAAGAGGCCGCATATTGCACAAGACAGCAGCGGCAGTAAGAGTACTAAGAAAACAACAGCTGGTGTGTTCGGGATCAGGATCTCACTCACGCCGGTCGTCACATTCAGAGTAACCACTCCCCCGATCGCAAGAACGACAGAAAACAGCAATCCGCCCATCACGCCGAAGATTGTCTTGCCGGCCCAGACCGAGACCGGGGAGATGGGCGTGGCCAGAAGGCTTTCCAGAGTCCGCGTGTGACGCTCCTTGTGGAACACCTGGTTGGCGTTCAGGAAGAAGATGATCATCGAAACAGAAAGCGCGTAGTGACTCACGACTGCATCAGCCAGAACCTTCAAGGTGTCTGCCGCCGCTCCACGCTGCTCGAGGTCTCTCGCGATAAACGCGAGATTTGTACACCAGAACGCCACCATTCCAACAATGATTGCAATTATCGATATCTTGCCTCGCAGACCGGCAAACTCTTTCCAGACGATGGTTCTACTGTCGGCTAAGTCAATCTGCATGCACCACCTCCGATGGCGGCGGCTCTGAGCCATCCTTGGAATTCATCAAGATTTCGAAGACCTCATTCAGTGTAACCTCCGGTGTTTCTACCGACACACTGACGCCCTCCCTAATCATGGCGGATTCAATTAGCGCACGCTGGCTGCGGTCCTTCATCAGTACTTCAATGCTAGTCTGCCTCACGCGCGTCCTCACCAACGGTAGATTGGTCAGCACTTCTTCCGCCGCGCCGAGTTCAACAGGATCCGAGCATGACAGGACAAGCCGGCAGCCTTGATAGTCACTCAACACTTGGGATACGGGGTAAACTCCGAGCAGCCGCCCTTTGCGCAAAAACGCAACACGCGTACAGACGTCCTGGGCCTCATGCAGGTTATGTGAGGACAGCGTATGGTCCTGCCGGAGCGGTTGAGGTCGTGGATCAAGTCGAGCATCCCACGCTGAAATATTGGGTCGAGTCCTGCAGTGGGCTCATCCAGGATCAGAAAAGAGGGTTCTGCGAGGAGCGCTCGTGCTAGTGCAAGCTTCTGCTTCATGCCCTTTGACAGGCTGCCTGCCCGGTGATGCAGCCGCTCCCCCAGGTTCGTCAGGCTCATGAGCGCAGAGAGCCGGTCATGCCAGTCTTTTACGCGGTATAGCTGGGCGTAAAGACGGAGGTTTTCATAGACCGTCAGTTCGTCATACACGCCGTGAGTGTCCACACGGCGGCGCGTTTCTGCTTCTGCTCGCGAGTCAACTGGACTGCAGGCGTTCCAAATACAGAGGCGCTCCCGCTGGTGGGCTCGAGCAGTCCCAGCACCAGCCGCAATGTTGTCGTTTTCCCGGCGCCATTTGGCCCCAAAAGGCCAAAGACCTCACCCTTTTCCACGGTGAACGACAGATCGCAGACCGCAGGGCGGCCGGAAAACGACTTCGAAAGATTGCGTACCGCCGCAACCATTGAGCGCCTCCCTCTTGACTTACGAAAAAGACTCTTACCGGCACAGAAGCAGGGCGAGCGAACGATGCGCCGCCGCCCGGTTCGGGCAGGTTTGCAGGTGCATTACACCAATGCGACAGTATAGTGCAGTCAAGGCAGCCGCTGAGGATAACCGCCGGCGTCGCGGCGCGAGAGAGAATGTAGGGCGCTATGGTAGTACCCTCGAACTCACAGCCCCGGCAAAGGGAAACTGGCTGGCGGTGGTGGTTAGGAAGTAGTCTGGAAGGCCAGCACCGGGGGGAATTTCTTTGGGCTCTAAGATTGAGATAAGGTGTGGCTGAGTCAGCAGCGGGGTGCCCCCATTAATGGCGTAGAGCCTAGAGCCCTGCCCCCATTAACGCGTTGAGCTGACTTGGGTGGTGGGCCCGTGGCGACTCGAACGCCAGACCTCTACCGTGTCAAGGTAGCGCTCTAACCAACTGAGCTACGGGCCCTCAGTTCGCTGCGACTTCAATGAATTGTAGCATACCCGCCCCACGCCCTTCCCTGCTTCGCTCAGTTTACGAATTTGACTCTTGAAATCCGAGATTCGCTCAGGTTAATATTTATTAACCGTAAACTGGAGGATCGGTTTCGATGTGGAGCGGCCAGCCGCTCTTTGTCCGGATGCGATGCCGTCGGCGGGCTCGCAATGCCATCCCTCGGAGCATCCTACCGGGCGGTAATAGCTAACTCGTTGATCAGAGGAGGGCAATTCGGAACATGGCATGCATGTTTGACCACAAGTGGAGCTGGCCGCGCAGGAGGGGCGGCAAGGATGTTCAGGTTTGTCTCCATTGCGGTGCGGAACGGGAATCCCGGGTGCGCTTCGACGGACCGCGCTACAGAAAAACCCAGGACGGGATCCCGAACTTTTCCACCGCCAACGTCCGGTATCCGGAAAACCCGAGGACTGTACCAGCCACTGCCAGCTAGTTTCCCGCGCACCGCGCACGCACGCCGTCCCCAAAGGAACGGTCGCGCGATGCCCGCGGAGCCGCGCCCGCAAGCGCCGACATTGCGGGCCGCGCCTTCGGTTGGCTCCGGAGCGCTCCGCGGGCTTCGCCCGGCGGGCCTCGTCGCTCCGCAGGAGGAGGCCCGCCGTTTCTACAGTCTAATCTAAACTCCCCGGGCCCAAGTTGCGTCACAATGGATAGGGGCCGGCGCCAGGCCGCCCCTCCATATATGTTCGGCATCCTTTCCTGCATTCGGGCTGCGGCGGTGTGCGCGCTCGCCAGCCTGACTGTGCCGGCCGCGGCGCAGGAGGTGGTTTTCCGCAGCGATTCGCGCCTGGTGGTCCTTCACGCCACCGTACTTGACAAGGACGGGAACCGCGTGACCGACCTCCCCAAGAGCGCTTTCCGTGTTTTCGAGAACGGGGTGGAACAGGAGCTCAAGATCTTCCGCCGCGAGGACGCCCCGGTCTCCCTCGGCTTTCTGATCGACGACAGCGGCAGCATGATTAACCGGCGAGAGAAGGTCGCGGCGTCCGCCATGTCGCTGCTCCGCGCCTCGCACCCCGATGACGAGGGCTTCGTGGTCCACTTCAACGAAAAAACCTACCTCGACACAGAATTCACCACCGACCGCGCCAAACTCGAGCGCGGCCTCACGACCTTCGATTCCCGCGGCTCCACCGCCATGCGCGACGCCTTGCGCCTTGCGATCGAGCACATGGACCGCCGGGCTTCCGAGGACAAGAAGGTGATCGTGGTGGTCACCGACGGCGAGGACAACACCAGCCGCGTCGACCGCGATTTCATCGTCAAAGCTGCCCAGCAAAGCGGTGTAATCATCTACGCCATCGGCCTGCTTACCGATATCCCGGACGAACGCACCGAAGCCGCCCGGCACGAGCTGGACGCCATCACCCGGGCCACCGGAGGCAGGGCGTATTACTTGAAAGACGTGAGCGAAGCGGACGCCGCCGCGCAGGAGATCGCGCGCGAAATCCGCGACCAGTACACGCTGGCCTACTCCCCGTCCGACACACGGCTCGACGGCTCATACCGCAGAATTCAGGTGTACGCCGGCCAGGACCTCGTCGTCCGCACGCGCAACGGCTACTACGCGGGCGCCAAGAGCTCGGTCGAACTCAGAAGGGGCGCCGAACCGGCGCCGTAGCGGCCGCGCGGTCCGCCGCCCGCGGCTCACTTGGTGAACGCATACCGGAAGCCGTTTTCGGCAATCCCGCGCAGTTCGTCATCGGTGAAGCCGAAAACGCGCGCCGCCAGCTCGTATTCGTGCTCGAGCGTGGTGTGGAACATCGCCGGGTCATCTGTGCCCAGCACTATAGGCACGCCCGCCTCGTAAATCCGGCGCACCGGGTGGTCTTCGAGCCTCCGCACCGCGCCGGTCGCCACGTTACTGGAAATGCAGATTTCCAGGGGAATGTCCTTTTCGCGCAGGTACGCCAGCAACTCGGGATCTTTCGCCGCGTGGATTCCGTGCCCGATGCGTTGCGCGCCGAGCCGGACTGCCCCCCACACGGATGCCGGACCCGCCGTCTCCCCGGCGTGAATGGTGAGGTTCAACCCCGCCTCGCGCGCGAAATCGAAGACGCCGGCGAACCACTCCACGGGCCCGCGCCTTTCATCACCGCCGATCCCAAACGCCACCACACCGCTTCCCGCCCGCGCGGCCGCCAGCTTCGCCACCTTCATCGCATGCTCCGGCCCAAGCTGCCGGATCGCGTCCAGAATCCAGCGCACCTTGACCGGGGAACGCGCCGCTTCCTCGCAAAGCGCGTCGTAAATCGGCGCGAAATCCTGGTTTCTGGAAAGAATCACGCCGGCCGAGATCGTGATCTCCGCGTACCGTACGTTCTGCGCCGCCAGTTTATCCAGCAACCGCCGCGCAATCAGCGCGTAATCGGACGGGCGGCGTAAGTGCGCGACAATCCACTTATAGCTTTCGATAAACTCCGCGAAGTTCCTGTAACGGTATCGCGCGCGCACCTGCCCGGCCATAAGCGACGGATTCAACTCGCACATTGTTTCCGGCTCTACCGAACCCTCTAGGTGAAGGTGCAGCTCCGCTTTGGGCAGAGTGTGAACCATCACACCAATCCTGCCATAATGAGAGCACGCAATACGAAATCCTGAGATTTAAGGGCGCGGAGGATGTTGGTTTTTCATGACGCGTGAGGAGATTGAAGCGGTCACAGGCGGATACCACGGCGACGCATTCCGTATTCTCGGACCCCATGTTGTTGACCGGAAGAAGCCCCGCTGGGAGGTGCGGGCATTTCTGCCGCAGGCCGAGGAGGCCGCCGTCATCGTCGATGGCGGGGCGCGGCCGATGAGGAAAGAGCATTCGGCGGGCTTCTACGTGGCGTCGCTCGACGGCGAACCCAGGCCGTACAGGCTGTGCGCCCGGCTCTGGGGCGGCGGAACGGTGGAATTCGAGGATCCCTACCGCTTTCCCCTCCTGCTCTCCGATTTCGAGCTGCATCTGTACAGCGAAGGCACGCACTATGAGAGTTACCGCTCGCTCGGCGCGCACATCACCGAAGTGGACGGAGTGAAGGGCGTCCGCTTCGCGGTGTGGGCGCCCAACGCGGAAGTGGTGACGGTGGTCGGCGACTTCAACGACTGGGACGTGCGCCGCCACCCCATGCGCCACCGCAACGGCGGCATCTGGGAGATTTTCGTGCCCGGCCTGACACAGGGCTGCAAGTACAAGTACTTCGTGCGCTCCCGCTTCCACGGCTACCAGCAGATGAAAATGGACCCCTATGCCTTCTACTGCGAAACGCCGCCGAAATCCGCTGCGATCGTCTGGGACGTCGACTCCTACGAGTGGGGCGACAGCGAGTGGATGGAAACGCGAGCGAAGACCGACTGGCTGAAGAGCCCCATCTCCATCTACGAGGTGCACCTGGAATCCTGGCTGCGCGGGCCGCACAACCAGATGCTCACCTACCGCGAGCTCGCCGTTTCGCTGGTCGAGTACGTGAAAAAAATGGGCTACACCCACGTCCAGTTCATGCCCATCATGGAATATCCGTACTCCGGCTCCTGGGGCTACCAGGTCATCGGCTACTACGCCCCCACTTCGCGTTTCGGAACGCCGGAGGATTTCATGTACCTGGTGGATTCGTTCCATCAGGCCGGCATAGGCGTGATCATTGATTGGGTGCCCGCACACTTCCCCAAGGATGCGCACGGCCTGGCCTACTTCGACGGCACCTCGCTTTACGAACACGCCGATCCGCGCAAGGGCGAGCACCGCGACTGGGGAACAAAGATTTTCAACTACGGCCGCAACGAAGTGCGCGCGTTCCTCATCTCAAACGCCCTGTTCTGGCTGAAGAAGTACCACATTGACGGCCTGCGCGTGGACGCCGTCGCCTCCATGCTGTATCTCGACTACTCCCGCAAACCGGGCGAATGGATTCCCAACGCTTTCGGCGGCCGCGAAAACCTGGAGGCCATCGACTTTCTCCGCCGCTTCAATGAACTGGCGCACCAGGTGCCGGGGGCCTTCACCGTCGCCGAGGAATCCACCGCGTTCCCCGGCGTCTCAAAGCCGGTCTACACGGGTGGTCTTGGCTTCACCATGAAGTGGAACATGGGCTGGATGCATGACATGCTGCGGTATTTCTCCAAGGATCCCGTGCACCGACGCTTCCATCACAACGACATTACCTTCAGCTTGCTGTACGCCTTCCATGAAAACTTCGTGCTGCCCATCTCTCACGATGAGGTCGTTCACGGAAAGCGGTCCCTGCTGAGCAAGATGCCCGGCGACGAGTGGCAGCGCTTCGCCAACGTCCGCGCGTTCCTTTCTTACATGTACGGGCACCCCGGGAAAAAGCTGCTGTTCATGGGCTCGGAAATCGGCCAGTACGAGGAGTGGAATTACAACTCGGGCGTGCGCTGGGAGCTGCTGACGTTCGATTATCACCGCAAGCTTCAGACGCTGGTCCGCGAGCTGAACCGCCTCTACACTTCCGAGCCGGCGCTTTACGAAATCGACTATCACTGGAGCGGGTTTGAATGGGTGGATTTTCACGACGTGGACCACTCCATCATTGCGTTCCTGCGCCGCGCCGACGATCCCAACGACACACTGCTGTTCTGCTGCAACTTTACACCCGTCCCGCATCACAACTACCGCTTCGGAGTGCCCTCGGCGGGGTTCTACAAGGAAATCTTCAACAGCGATGCGGAGATGTTCGGCGGCAGCAACATGGGGAATCGCGGAGGCGTCCCGTCGCTGCCCGTGCCGGCTCACGGGAAAGACAACAGCATTGCGATCACGCTGCCGCCGCTGGCGGTGGTTGTATTCAAGAAACAGTAGAGTCTGCGCCAGTCCGCTCGATGGAGGCGGTCCGGCGCAAGATTGCCGCGTTGGAAATTGAGTTATGCCGCAGATCTGGGACGTAATTATCGTCGGCGGGGGTCATAACGGTCTGGTAGCCGCCGCGTACCTGGCAGGCGCGGGCCGCAAGGTGCTCGTGCTCGAGCGCCGCGAGCTGATTGGCGGCTGCGCGGTGACCGAGGAGGTCTGGCCCGGTTATCGCGTCTCCACCGCCGCCTACCTGGTGAGCCTCATGCAGGAGCAAATCGTGCGCGACCTGCGGCTGCACGATTTCGGCTACCGGGTGGACCCCAAGGATCCCGCATTTTTCTCCGTCTTCCCCGACGGCCGCCATCTGTTCATGTGGCAGGACCGCAAGCGGACGCTGGAGGAGATCCGGAAATTCTCGCCCCACGATGCCGCCGTCTACCCGGACTACGAAGAGCACCTGGAGCGGCTCGCGCGCATCGTCGAGTTCCTGCTGTTGAAAACGCCGCCGCAGTTCCCTCCGAACGGTCTTCTCGATCTGCCGGACTACCTCAAGTTTGCCGCGCGCCTCTACCGTTTCAACCGCTCCGAGATGGCCGATCTCGTCAAGGTGTTCACGCAGAGCGCCGCCGACTTTCTCGACGGCTGGTTCGAGTCGGACGAGGTCAAGGTGACCCTTGCCACCGACGGAGTCATCGGCGCCAACGGCGGCCCATGCTCGCCCGGAACGGCGTATATCCTGCTGCATCACTGCATGGGAGGCGCCGGCGGCCATCGCGGCCTGTGGGGATTCGTCCGCGGCGGAATGGGGGCGCTTACGCAAGCGCTCGCCGCTTCGGCTGAAAGCCGCGGCGCGGTGATTCGCACCAACGCCGAAGTCGCACGCATCATCGTGCGCAAGGGCGAGGCGCGCGGCGTCGTGCTGGCAAGCGGCGAGGAGATCCTGTCGACGATGGTCGCCTCCAACCTCGATCCGCGCCGCACGTTCCTGAAGCTGATCGACGCCGCCGAGCTCGATCCCGATTTCGCCGCCGCCATCCGCCGCTACCGCAGCGAGGGCACCTCGCTGAAGATCAACCTCGCGCTCTCGGGCCTGCCCGAGTTCACTGCTTTGCCCGGCGCGCCCGGCCCGCAGCACCGCGCGACAATGCACATATGCCCGTCCATGGAATACGTCGAGCGCGCCTGGGACGACGCCAAGTACGGCTACCCCTCCAGGCAGCCCTTGCTCGAACTCACCATTCCCACCATGTACGATTCCTCGCTTGCGCCGCCGGGGAAACACATCATGGGCATTTTTCTCCAGTACGCGCCGTACACCCTGCGCGAAGGCTCCTGGGACGAGCTGCGCGAGCCCTACACCCGGCATGTGCTGGATCTCATCGCCGCGTACGCGCCCAACATTCACTCGATCATCGAAAACGTGCAGACGCTCACGCCGCTCGACCTCGAACGCCGCTTCGGCCTCACCGGGGGCAACATCTTCCACGGAGAGATGAGCCTCGATCAGATGTTCTTCATGCGGCCGGTGGCAGGCTGGGCGCGCTACCGGACTCCGATACGGAATTTGTACCTCTGCGGTTCCGGCGCGCATCCCGGAGGCGGCGTGATGGGCGCTCCCGGCTACAACGCAGCCCGCGAAATGCTGCGCGCTTGATCTCTCTTGCGCGGCAATCCGCTTCCACCGGCTGATAAGATGGATGATTGCTAATCTGGGATAACAACGGAGGGAAGCTGGAAGGATGAAAGCGGCGCAGATTGGTGTGGCGTGCCTGGCGCTGATATTGTTTGCGGCGGCTGCGGTGCAGAAGAGCAAGAATGCCGGGGATGTTGAGCGCGGCAAGGCGGTATTCGAACAGTGCGCGATGTGCCATAGCACTACCAGCACCGAAAAAGGTATCGGCCCCGGGCTCAAAGGTCTCTTCAAACGGCAAAAACTGGCGAACGGGAAGAAGGTGACCGAAGCGAATGTGATGGAGCAAATCGACGAGGGCGGCGCCGGGATGCCCGCGTATGCGGATATGCTTTCGCCCGAAGAGAAACGCAACCTGCTCGCGTATTTGAAGACGCTTTAACCCACCGTCGCCGCGCCGGGATTGCCGCGCGGCAGGACCCGTAACACGATCCGCCTGCATAGGATAGAATGAACTTCTGCCCTCAAAAAAGGCGGCGTTTATGCGTGTATTCTGCGCTTTCGTGCTCTTTGGATTCCTGCTGACGGCGCTTCAACCGGCATTCGCGCAAGAGGATTCGGACGATGTCCTGTATGACCGTGTCCGCCTGCGCCTGGCTTCGAGCCGCGACGTACGGGCCGCCATCGACGTCGAGGTGAAGGACGCGGTGGTGACTCTGCGCGGCAAAGTCTCCGAGGAGAAGCAGAAAAGCAGCGCCGAGAAGATCGCCCGCAAGACCAAAGGCGTGAAAAAAGTGATCAACGAGATCGTTGTGGAGGCCCCGCCCAAGCCTCCCGCGTCGTAGCCCGGGGTGCTCTGCCATCACCTCCCTGCGCCGCGACCCGGCGGCAAAACGCCCATCCCGGCTTTCTTGACCGCAAAAGCCTGCGGCCTGCTCAGGGGCTACTTGAATTCAAGTCTGTAGAGTTCGAAAAGATCCACGGTGTGGCGCCCCGGATTGTCGTACCGGTGTTCCGCCAGCAGGGCGTTGGCGCGGGACCGCAATTCGGCCGCCGCCCTTCCTCGCTTCTCCCGTTCTAAGAGGTACGCGTAGTTCTGCAGGCAGGCAGCGGCCCGGAAGTGCTCGCCCCCGAATTTGTCGTAGATGGCGATCGCGCGCTGGAAAAGCTCTTCGGCCGGCTCGTAGCGGCCCGCCCGGACGTAGGTGACGGCGAGGTTCTGGGCGGAGTCGGCTACGCGTGGATGGTCGGGCCCGAGGACACGCTCCACCATGCGGAGCGCCTCGGTGAGCACGCGCTCGCTTTCCACGTAATCCCCGCGTTCGGCGGCAAGGCGGCCGACGTTGTTCAGGGTCGAGGCGGTGAGCGTGTGGCCGGCGCCGAAAGCCACCTGCGTGATTTCGAGCGCGCGCCGGTAAAGCGATTCGGCCTCCTCGTAACGGCCCTGCTTTTCGCAAAGCAAGGCCAGGTTGTTGAGCGAGGTGGCGATGGCCGGATCGCCCGGCGCGAGAGCCCGCTCGCGGATGGCGATTGCGCGGCGCAGGAGCTGAGCGGCTTTGGAATACTTGCCTTCGTCGCTGTACAACGCCGCCATATTGTTGAGCACGGCAGCGACCAGGGGATGGTCGGGGCCAAAGCGCTTTTCGCGGGAGGCCAGCGCCTGGCGGTACAGGCGTTCGGCTTCGATGAATTTGCCCTGCTGGTGGTACAGATAAGCGATGTTATTGAGGGTGAGCGCGAGGTTGTCGTCGTTGGGGTCAAGCGTCTTTCGCTGGATTTCGAGCGCCTGGGTGTAGAGCCGTTCAGCCTCCGGGATCCGCCTCTGGAAAGCATAGAGGGCGCCGAGGTTGACTATGGTTTTCGCGGTCTCCGGATGGTCCGGGCCGCTCAGGCGCCGCCGCTCGTCGAGAGCCCGCAGGCAGAATTCCTCTGCCCGCTTGTAATCGCCCATATCGGTGTAAAGCGCGCAGAGGTTATTGAGGGTCGAGGCAATGCTGGCGTTGGAAGAACCCGGGGTTTTCCAGACGGCCAGCGAATCGAGGTAGGATTCTTCGGCCTCCGCAAACCGAGCCTGGCTGTGGTAAAGCGAACCGAGGCTGTTCAGCGTTACGGCCATCGCGGAACTGCCGGCCATGCCGCCTTTCTCGCACGCCTCCCGCGCGCGAAGAAAAGCCTGTTCGGCCTCCAGGTTGCGAGACTGTGCGCTCAAAGACGCCCCGAGACCATTCAGCGCGATCACCAGCCGTGCGGTGATTCGTCCGTCTTTCTCCAACTCCCTGACGGCGCTCCGCCACGCGCCTTCGGCTTCGGCGTGTTTTCCCTGTTGGGAGTATTGGGCAGCCTGTTTAGCAAATTTTTCGAAATCCTCTGCTGCTTGCGCTTGGGCCGCTGCGCCGCACAGCGCGAAAAGGCACACTGCGAGCGTGGCGCCTTGTTTCTGGAACACTTTGCCTCCTCTGACGTTGAAGTACAAGCGCCGACAACGACGTTCTGCTGGTTGCGCGTGGGGTCTGTGCGCCGCCGGAGTTCGCTGTTGTAAAAGGTAAGACGAACGAGGGCGCGTTTTGTTCTGAAAAAAATTCAACGACGGCGAACTGTTAGGCGATAAAGTGTTAGCGTGGCGAGTCGGGTCTGGAACAGCCGCGTGTTCCGTCTTGCACTGATTGCAATAGCGGTTGTTATCGCGGCGGGGGCATGGCTGCTGCACCGTGCAGGGCGCGCCCTGGACGAATCATCGCAAATCGCAGCGGCCGAATCAGCCGTAGAATTTACAACCACGCGTTTGGACCGCGAATTGCCCCAGGTGGAAGCGATCGCGGCGCCGGCGGTCTTTCACGATGCCGCCATCTATCTCGGCAAGCTCTATGTATGCGGGCCGGCCGGACTTATTGAACTCGATTCCAGCGGCGGCGTGCGCGCGCAGTACCGGGCGGGGATTGAGTTACCGGGTCCGCTGGGCGCCATCGCGGCAGGCATTGCCGGCGCTAGCGAATCGGAGCTTTTCATTGCCACCGCGGGAGAAGGGCTAATTGCGTTCAACGGCCGCGAATTTCGGCAGATCCGTCCGGAGGGCGCTCCCTATCGAACGATCACGGCGCTGCTTCCGCTGCCCACGGGACGTATCCTGCTCGGAACGCACAAGAAAGGCGTGCTGGTCTACGACGGCAGGCACATTGCGCCGTTTCACGCGGCGCTCACGGATCTCCCGGTGACCGCACTGGCGGGCGACGACGCCGGCGTATGGGTGGGCACACTGGACCGCGGCGTGCTCCACTGGCGTGCAGGAGAAGTAAATGTGTTCGGGGAGACCGAGGGGCTGCCCGATCCGCAAGTCCTTTCGCTGGCCGTAAAGGGCGACAGCGCGTACGCGGGCACGCCGATGGGAGTGGCGGAATTCACCGGCGGGCGCTTCACGCGGGTGCTGGTCCACGGCGTTTTCGCACAATCCCTGCTGGTGCGCGGCGACGTGCTGGCGATCGGCACGATGAACGAGGGCGTGGTGCAGGTCCCGCTGGGCGGCGGCCTTCCTCGGCCCGGCGCGGCGATGGGCGAACCGCTCCCCGGTAAGATCGAGCGGCTGATCGAAACCGGCGGCGCGATTCTTGCCGTCGCGGACCACGGGCTCTACCGCGTGGATGAGCGGCGCGGCGCCTGGAGGCGCCTGGATGCCGGCGCGCACGCCGTGCTGGCCGACCGCAACATTTCCGCGCTCAGTTTCGATTCCGCCGGACGCCTCTGGGTGGGTTACTTTGACCGCGGCCTCGACATTCTGGAGCCGGGACTCGAACGCGCGACGCACATCGAAGATGACCGCGTCTTCTGTGTGAATCGCATCGTAGAAGACCGCGAGCGCGGCATCATGGCGGTGGCGACGGCGAACGGCCTTGTGCTGTTCGACCGCGCGGGCAGGCAGCGGCAGGCGCTGGGGCGCGCCGAAGGATTAATCGCCGACCAGGTCACCGACGTGATCGTGCGTCCGGGCGGGATGACGGTGGCTACGCCGGCGGGCATCACCTTTCTTGATGCGGCGGGTATGCGGAGCCTGTATGCTTTTCATGGATTGGTGAATAATCACGTATACGCGCTTGCGGCGTCTGGCGGGAGGCTGCTGGCGGGAACGCTCGGCGGGCTTTCCGTGCTCGACGGCGATGTGGTGCGGGCAAACTACACCACGGCGAACTCGGGGCTGCGGCACAACTGGATTACGGCCGTCGCGGCGGTGGACAGCGAGTGGTTCGTGGGCACCTACGGGGCGGGCGTGCTGCGGTTCGACGGTTCGAGCTGGCGCGGATTTGCCGACCTGCCGGCCAATTTCGAAGTGAACGCCAACGCCATCCTGACCACCGAACGCGCGGTGTATGCGGGTTCGCTGGCGGGCGGGCTGTACATCTACGAGCGCGCCTCCGGACGATGGAGAAACATGACAGCCGGGCTCCCTTCGAACAACGTGACCGCGCTTGCGGCGCATAACGGCTACATCTACGCCGGGACCGATAACGGTCTGGTGCGGTTCAGAGAGGCCCTGTGAGACTCGCCGCTGCTCTGTTCCTGTTGCCGGCGCTGGCGTTCGCGGACGCCGGTGTCCTGATCCCTTCCAACCGGCAGCAGCCCGATCCGTCCGTGCTGTCGCTGGAGGAGATGGCGATCGATATACGGATCGATAACGGCGACGCGCGGGTCGCGATCCGGCAGATCTTTGCCAGCCATCACCCGGCGGTGCTCGAAGGCACCTACCTGTTCGCGCTCCCCGGAAACGCGGCGGTTTCCGACTTCGCGGTGTGGGATGATGTCACCCGCATCCCCGGCGTGATCCTGGAGCGGCGGCGCGCCGAGGAGATCTATCAGAACCTGAAGTGGCAGGCGATCGATCCCGGGCTGCTGCAGATGGGCGAGCAGGGCACGCCGCGGGAGGCGGGTCGCACTGCCGTCTTTAGCGCGCGCATTGTGCCCATTCCGGCGTACGGCACCAAGCGGCTGGAACTCGAGTATCACGAGAGGATCCCCGTGGTGGATCTGCGTTCGATGTTTGCCGTGCCGCTGCGGCCCGACGCCTACCAGGCGCAGACGGCAGGCCTGCTGACCATCAACTTCGAGCTGCGCTCGGCCCACCGGATTGCCGAGTTCGCGCCGGTCAGCAAAGCGTACCCGCTGCAAATCACCGCCAACACGCCCAACCTCGTGCGGGCGGCTTTTCAGGGCCGCAACGTTGTCTTTAGCGAGGATTTCGCGGTGCGGTATACGCTCGAGGCCAGCCTCGCGGACCGGTTTCAGGTGCTCGCGCATCGCGAGGCGAACGAGCCGGGATTCTTCGAGGCTTCGGCCCTGATCGCGCCCGGACAGCAGAGCGCCGGCGGCGCCCCGCGCACCGTGGTGGTGCTGTTCGACAATTCGCTCTCCATGCAGTGGGAGAAGCTCGAACGGAATTTTCTGGCGCTCGAAACGCTACTGCGTTCGCTGCGGCCGGAAGACCGGTTCAACCTCCTGCTGTTCAACACCGAAGTGAAGCCGTTCGCCCCGGCGCCGGTTGCGGCGGAGACGGCGTCCGTCGAGAAGGCGCTCGAATTCGTGCGCGCGAGTCTGCTGCGCGGCGGCACCGATCTGGAGAAAGCGCTCGAAGCGGCGCTGGCGCAGTTTTCCAAGGGCGAATCCTACCTGGTGCTTTTGAGCGACGGCAACCCGACGCGCGGCGCGATTCGCACCGCAACACTGGCATCGAGGTATGCGGCGAAGTGGCAGCAGGCGCGGCCGCGGACGTACGTGTTCGCTGTCGGCGACGACGCCAACATGCCGCTGCTGAAAATGCTGGCGCGCAGCGACGGCATTGTCGAGTGGGTGCGCTCCACCGAACCGCCGGAGTTCAAGCTGAATGCCTTTGTTTCCAGGATCGGGCGGCGGCCGATAGAAAACCTTCGGTTTGCCGCCGCGCCGGCATCGAATTTCGACATGGTGTACCCGCTGGAGAGCGGCACCTTCGGCGGCTCCGTGGCGGCGTGGGTCGGGCAATACAAGCAGCCGGGACAGGCAACGTTCACCATTCGCGGCGTGCGCGACGGAAAGCCGCTGGACATCCGCGCGCAGGCGGCGCTGCCTGCGCAGAGCGCCGATCATCCGCACTTGCCGCGCACCTGGGCGCGCGCACGGGTGGACGCGCTGCTCGAAAAAATCGAACGCGAGGGCGAGGATCGCGCTACCATCGACGAGATCATACGGCTGGCGCGGAAATACAAGTTCGTTACGCCCTACACGTCGTTTCTCGCCGCGCCGCGCGCTCTGCTGCGCCCGCGGTTGATCCGTCCGGGAGATCCGGTGCTGCGGGTGAGGACCGATCCCTCGGTGGTGTCTGTGACCGCGCTGTTTCCCTTCGGGCTGGTGAAGGAACTGCGCTATCTGAAGCGCGAGGACATCTGGCAGACGCGGTTTCTCGCGCCCGTGGACATGAACGACGGCACCTATCGCGTGCGGCTGCTGCTCCGCGACCGCTCCGGCCACGTCTACCGCGAATCGAAGACGTTTGTCATCGCGAGCAAGCCTCCGGTGGTGCGCGTGCGGCTGGAAAAGGAACGGTTCCGGCGTGGCGAGACGGTGCGCATCCGCGCCGCTGCTTCCGAGACCACGCGCACGCTGACCGCGCGCATGTACGGCATCGCGCCTGTCAACCTGAGATGGAATGCGCGCGAGAAGACAAATACGGGCGAGTTTGTCGTGCCTGCGCACTTGCCGGCCGGCCGCTACACCATGACGGTAACGGCTGAGGACTTCGCGCACAACATCGGAACCCAGGAGGTGGCCCTTGAAGTGGTTCCGTAGCCGTGTCCTGTTGCCGGCATGCGGCGCGGCTGCCGCGCTGGCCCTCTATGCGGACCTGCCCGCGTGGTTGCAGCACATCCCG
>Ga0134101_1001662_pt1 | contig 16311 bp, 9 predicted proteins | sample 12_3_2metaG_FD_94446 | JGI IMG/M metagenome (GOLD analysis project Ga0134101, IMG submission 94446) | Switchgrass degrading microbial communities from high solid loading bioreactors in New Hampshire, USA - 12_48_3.3_201_A2 metaG | ecosystem: Engineered > Bioreactor > Semi-continuous > Anaerobic >...
CTCGAGCACGTAGCTGATTGCGTTGGCGCCGTCAGTCACGGCGTTCCAGCTGAGCGTCACGGGCAGGACGTTGTATCCCGCGTCGAGCGCGGCTATCGCCGGTGCAGCAGGCGGGACGGTGTCGATCAGGACGGTGCTGAAGATGACCTCCTCGCCTTCGCTGTCTAGATTGTCAACGCCCTTCACTTTCAGCACATGCCCGCCGCTGGCGAGATCAGAGCTGGGCGTGAAGGAAGTGCCCGTCGTCCAGATCGGCGGCTCGCCATCCAGGGTCACCCAGTAACCCTTGATGCCGGAGCCGGGGACTTCGGGAGCGATGTCGTCGTTCCCCGTCCACGACCAGGTGGGCCTCGAATTCGTGGTGGGCGATACCGGACTCGCGGTCGGGGTTATCACCGGTCCGCTTCTGTCCACCATAGTGGACACCGTGTTCGACACGTCGCTCGGGTTCCCGGCCGCGTCATAGGCAATCACCTTGCCCTGAATTACGTCGCCGTCAGCTGCCGCGCTTATGTCCACCGCGTAGGTGGAATTCGCGAGGCCCGGGACATCGGTCCACGAAGCGCCCCCGTCGCTGCTGTGGGAGAAGGTGTATGCCACTGAATCTGCGGTACCTGACCACGCGAATGTCACGGCCGTGTCCTTCGTGTATGGAGACAGCGCGGTCATTACGGGCGCAGCAGGGGGAGTCACGTCCACCGTCACGTACCCGGCTTCGGACGGCGCGCTTTCGTTGCCCAGGTCATCCAGGGACGTGACCTGGAGGTAGTGCTCGCCCTCGGCGAGGTCTGCGGCATGCGTGAACGAATTGGTCGCAAGCGGCGCGGCATTCAGGGAAGTCGCCGCCCCGTCGAGATACACATTGTAGCCGACGCCTGCACCGAGATCGTTCCAGCTCCATGTTGGGGTCTGATCATTCGTCGGGCTCGCTGTGAGCGGCATCGAGGGCACGGGCGGAGGAGTGGTGTCCACCGTGACCGTCTCGAAGGTCAACACCGTGCTCTCGTTGCCCGCGGCGTCCAGCGCTTTGACTGTAAGGACGTGAGGACCGTCAGGCAGCTCGTATGCAGGGGTGAATGACGTTGCAGCACTTGGTTCGGACGCCTCGCCATCCAGAGAGATCAGGTAGCTCGCTATCCCGCTCAACGCGTCGGATCCGCTCCACTGCCATGTCGGTGTCTTGTCCTTGGTGCGAAGCGGCGCCGTCGGGTCAGTAGCAGTCACCGTCGGAGGCGTCCGATCCACCGTTGTCGTGACTATGTTGGAATCGAGGCTGGCATTGCCTGCCGCGTCATATGCCACGACTTTGGCCCGTATTACTGTGCCGTCTGTGGCACCAGAGATATCCATCGTGTAAGCGGGTGACGAAAGACTGGTGATGCTTGCCCAGGTCGGAGCACCAGCTATGTTGTAATAGAAGGTGTAGCTCACCGCGTCCGCAGGAGCCGACCAGGCAAACGGCAGGCTGGTTAATCTAGTGTACTGCGGCAATTCGGTGACGAGGGGCGCCACCGGCCCGGTAAGATCGACCACCACAGTCCCTGCCGGGGATCGATCGCTTTCATTCCCTACATCGTCGACGGAAGTCACCTGAAGGCGGTGCTCTCCTTCAGAAAGGGGATCGGTATGCGTGAAGGATACTACCGATGATAGCGTCGTGATCGGCGCGGAGTTGAGACGCGTCGCTGAACCGTCGAGATATACGTTGTAGCTTGCCGCCCCGACGACCGCATCCCACGACCACGTCGGGGTCGTATCGGTGGTTGGACTTCCTGTCGACGGCGCGCCGGGCACTTGTGGTGGCGTCGTGTCGACGACCACTGTGGGGAAGCTGAGAGGCAGGCTCTCATTCCCTGCGTTGTCCTCGGCCGTCACGACGACTGTGTGTGGGCCGTCGACGAGGTTAGAGCTTCGGACGAACGCCGTGCCGGTGGTCCACACCGGGAGCTCGGCATCCAGCGTCACCCAGTAGCCCTTCACGCCGCTCAGGGCATCGGCGCCGGCCCATGACCATGTCGGCCTCGGATTACTCGTCGTCAGAGTCGCGGTGGGCGTGACCGCGCTGACGGTGGGGCTGGTCCGGTCCACCCTCGTGAAGACTACACCGGACTCAGCGCTTGCGTTCCCTGCGGCATCATAGGCAACCGCTTTGCCTTCGATCAGGACGCCGTCGGTAACGCCGCTGATGTCGACTGAATGGGTGGCAACCCCCAGATCCAACACCGGGGCCCATGCCCCCGTGCCGTCGGTCCTCCAATAGAAAGTGTAGGTTGCAGCATCCCCGGGTCCTGACCAGTCAAATGTCAGGTTGTTGCCGTTCACATATGCCGGGAGCGCATCCATCACAGGCGCCGCAGGGGGGGTGAGATCTATTTCCACCCAGCCCTTGGCGGACCTCGGGCTTTCCGCTCCTTCTCCTTCGACCCAGGCAGTCACCTGGAGATAGTGCAGCCCCTCCGAGAGAGGCGTTCCGTGGGTATATGTGGGGGTCGTGACCCCGGCGACCAGGGCATCATCCAGATATACCGAGTAACTCGTGGCCCCGGCGACAGCATTCCACGTCCATGTAGGCGTGGAGTCGTTGGTCGGGGTCTTCTCTGGCACCGGCGCGTCTGGCGCGGAGCTCGCAAGCGCCTCCGCCTGCACGAATGCCAGCAGCACGACTGCGGCCAGCGCGCCCAGCCACCATTTCGGCTTCGTCCCGCTCATCCATTCCGCCTCCTTCTGGCCAAGTCCTCAGCCTTTGCTTTCGGTCTCACTCTCACTCTCACTCTCACTCTCACTTTCGCTCTCACTCTCGCTCCATGCTCACTCGCACTCCCGCCATAACTCTCGCTGTCGCTCCCGCTCGCTGTCGCTCCCGCCCTCGTTTTCGTTCTGGCTCCGGCTTGCGCGATCACTCCCCGTTCCACCCGTGAACTCAGTGTCGACTCGCCGATACAGACCGCCGATACAGACCACCTCCCGGCGCGGGTTCTCTCGTCTCCGCCGTCCGTCGACGTCCTTCCGTCGACGTCTTCTGACGCCTGTGCTTGCGCCTAGCCTACGTCTGCCGTCCGTCCGAGGGCAGGCAGGTCCCGACGAGCCTGCCAGCGGGAAACGCGTGGGGCTGCGCCCCGACCTTCGGGCCCCCGGCCGTGCGTCGATCCCGCCCGCGGCAAACCGCGGACAAGCGCAACGGCACACGGCGTTCCAAGCCCGCCAGCAGCCCGCACGTTCGTCGTGCGAAATGCTGCCGCAACGGGCGGATGCACCGTCCACGTCAGGGGATACCGTTTTCGAATGTCGACACCAGGGAACCATTCCGGGAAGAAGTGCGCCAGGCCCCCCCCAAGCTCACCTCTGTCGGAATGCGTCCGCGCATGCGGACAGCTTGACTATAGCAAGACTCGGGTGGCGCAAATACTGTGCTTGAAGACAGTTCAGGATCAGGAGGGCGGGAAAAGGGGAACGCCCAGGGGACTGCACTTTGGTGCAGGTCGCGGTCACCCTAGTAGGCGAAGTAGGCGAAACGCGATGTCATCAGGATGCGATAGCTTGCGTGGCCACGTCATGGCTCGCGGTGATTGTTGGGGCGGGACGCTTCTAATCCGGCTCGTCTGCGCGTCAGATTAGAACATTGCTTGTCGCTGTTGCGGGTCAGGTTCGTCCTTGCTGCGAACGCGATGACCTGAGCCCGGTTGCGCAGATGCAGTTGGTCGAGGATCTGTTTCATATGGTACTTCACAGTGCGTTCGCTGATGAAGAGAGCGGCACCCACCTCCTTGTAGGTCATTCCCTTGGCAACGAGGGTAAGGACCTCCATCTGGCGAGGAGTCAGCCATTCGCCGGCCGCGTCGCTTCTCGGACCCTCTGTCTGAACCGAGGCTCCGCTCGCAGCGCCCCCCGCCTCGGCGGAGGCGGTCGCTTCCGTCGCTGCCGGTGGCGTCCCCGGACGCGGCTCCGACTCAATGTCCGCCTGCGACACCGTTTGGCAGCCCGGCTCACCTGCGCCCGCTTCGCCCGCGAGGCGTGTGAACTCCTCGAGCAACTTCGCGGCCAGACCCGGTGAGAAAGGCGCGTCGCCGCGGGCAAGGTCCTCCAACAACTCCACCAGTTCTTCGGCGTTCAGGTTCTTAAGGAGATAGCCGGAGGCCCCGCTCTTGATCGACTCGAAAAGGTCGCCGTCGGCTTCGGACATTGTGAGCATGACGATCTTGATATCCGGCAGCTCCGCCTTGATGAGGCGCGTAGCGGCAAGTCCGTTGCAACGTGGCATCATGATGTCCATCAGCACGACGTCCGGGCGCAAGCGCCGTGCCTCGTCCAGCGCCTCAAAGCCGTCCCTCGCTACACCCACGACATCAATGCCATACGATACCAGAAGATTCTTGAGACCCTCGGCAAATAGAGGGTGATCGTCAGCGACCAGAATCCTCATGGGCATCCCGTCCTTGTGCCTTCTCTTCGCTCTCTCGCAGCGGAACGCGGACTCTCACTTGGGTTCCCATCCCAGGGGCCGAGCGCACTTCGAGACGGCCTCCCACTTGTTCTGCTCGTTCGCGCATGATGCCGAGGCCGAACCCTGCGTCCGCCCTGACCCCGTCCTGCTCTCGCACGCGTCCATTGCCGCCGCCGAGGCCCTTGATCTCAAAGCCGCTGCCGTCGTCTTTCACCACGACCTCGACGCCTTCCGCGGCCACAGCGAAGCTCACCTGGATGTGGCGGGCGCCGCCGTGTCTCCTCGCATTCGTCATGGCTTCCTGGATAATGCGCAGGACCTGCACCTCGGCGGCGCGACCGAGGACCCCATCCCTGATCTCGTCAGGGATCGCGAGATCCGTCTGGATTCCGTAACTGCGCTCGAAGCGTCGCGCAAGCCTCTCGAGGGTAGGTGCGAACCGCCAGTCGGCGGGCAGAACTCCCTTCATAGTCCTGATGTTCTCCCGGACCTCCTCGTAAGCGTCCTGCGCCACGGTCACAATGGTCTCCAGGTAGCCGTCGGCCAGGGACGTCTTGCCCCTCGAAAGCTGTTCTCGGGCGGCCTGAGCCTGCACGTTCAGGAACCCGAGGACCTGTCCGAGACTATCGTGGAGATCTCGGGCGAGACGTTCCCGCTCCTCCATCGCAGCGAGCGCCCGCTGCTGTGTCACAAGCTGGTCCCGCACGCGCTTGCGCTCGGTGATGTCATCTATGACGACGAGCCTGCCGACGACTCTCCCGCGCGCAGTGAGCAAAGGCGAGAAACGAAACTCATAGGACCGATCGCCAGACCGATCGCCCCCGGCGACCTCCTGCACGACCTCGCTCTGTCTTGCCCCCTTTCCATTCGCCGCGATCTCGTGCTCGCGGCACGCATCCGCCGCAGCAGGCCAGGGCCGCAGCATCTCGACCACGGGCTGGCCGACTGCGAGCGCCGCCGACCAGCCCGTTATTCTGGCGGCAGCAGGGTTCACGTCAACGACGCGGTCCTGGGAGTCCACCACGATGACGCCGCTTCTCATGCCGCCCGCGACGGTTGCCCACGCTATCGGCACGATGTCCATGAGCCTGTAACGGAGGAGCCCTATGCTCGTTGCGAGCCCGGAAACGGTGAACGCGATCGGCGTGATGTCGAGCCGGGGCACCGGACTATTGCCTGATATGTAGAGCGCATTGGAGACCCAGGGGACTACCACGCCTATCGCGAACATGACAGCTTGCCCGCTGTAAAGGCGTGACCGGCCGAAAAGCGACCGCATCATCATAGTCGAGCCGATGAAGAGGAGCGTGTATGCATAGACCACATACGCCCAGAACGCGGGTCCGTAGTCCTTGGTGATGACAGAGAATGGACCGCTGGTGTCGAGCCTGACATTGTGCCGCATCAGCCCGTGGAGGTCGTTCGTCCACATCAGAACCAAGATTGTGGCCGGGACAACCAGCAGCAGCGCCACGTTTCGCCGTGAAAGCCACTCATCGCGGCCGGAAAACTGGATCGCGACCGCAAGCCACGCCACCGGGATAATGACAGTGCCGATCCACTCCACGCTCGCCCAGAATGTCTTGCCCGCCAGATCTGTCCTGAACATCTCCAGGGCGTTGCCGAGCGACCACTCGACCATAGCGAACATGAAGATCGAGAGTGGCAAAGCCCCGGGCATGCTGCGCCGTTTCCAGATAGCCACCGCGACCGGAAGGGCCACGAGACCGCTGACGATGTACGGCAGCCCATATGGCGTATAATGCCAGCCCATCTGGCCTCACCCGCGCTTCATATCGGAATCGCGCCCTTGCTCCGCCCATTCCGCCGCTGCCGCACGAACCGCGGTCGTGGCTCCTAGCCGCGGAGTTACAACGAGGTCGAACCTCAAGACAAGTCGCGAGCGGTGTCCTCGAGCATGATTGCGGCTGCAGGCCGCCGGGCCACCCGTCACCCGTCAGCTGCCAGCTTGCACTCATCACGAGGCGCTACATCCCTTGCCTCCACAACCCAATTTCGGCGGTATCATAGGAACTTTCGGCAGGATCGTGGGAAATCCTTCATGCCCGACCCACGCCGGGCATATGTCCCGCCCGCGCGCCGCAGCCGCGGTTCGGCGCTCCTCTCCCCACGCAGAGGTGGAGATACCGATGTGCGAGGCGCATTTCGCGGCGCACCACAACCTCTCCCCACGCAGAGGCGGAGATAGTTCCGCGCGGGGGACGGCTCCGTCCATCTGAGCGACGCGGCGCGTCGGTCCGTCGCCCGGCGGCACATCGATGGCGGTCAGTGGCGATCAGTTGACTCCCTTAGAGCCAGGAAGGAGCTCCAGAGGGGAGCTCTAGAGGGGAGCTCCAGAAGAGGGAGCCCTGGAAGAGCCCGGGAAGGAGCGGCCTTGTTCGCCCTACCGGCTACTGGCGGCGTCATCGTCGAGTTGAAAGGTCCCCCTATCAGTTGCGTCTTTTTCCACTTCGAGCGGCCCAAGAGACGTAGAGAACCGGGGGGACTCCGGACCTTGCACCTTCGTCTTGGCAAGAGGTTCATTTAATGGCAATTCATTCTTGACATTATTGCTATCAAATGATAGCATATCGGCAGAGCCGATGGTACAATAAAGGGGAGATGGACGCCAGTGTCCCGACCCGCGAGACCCAATCATGGCAGCGTGGCCCTCATTCGACAGATAGACGAGTTTTTGGAGCGGGTTAGGGACGCGATACTCATCCAGCGCAAGTTTGATTTCATTCCTCGCAAAGAGAACCTTGATGGCCTATCAGAACTAGGAATCACGATAAGCGCTGCGAAGCAGGAAATCCTGGCCCTCACGTATCAGGACTACTACAGGGGTCCGTCACCAGACCAGTCGCGAGAGCACGTTCGAGGTGGTGCGATATGGGAGTTCATCAGGGACATGGACGGAAGGCCTGTGTACATAAAGCTTAAGCTAGACAACTGTCGCGGTTGCGTGTGCATGTCGTTCCACGAGGCTGACCGTGCTCCCAGGTTGCCCTACCGGTAGAGCGATCGGGGAGTTCGCGTCAACAGACCAGTCGAGGAATCATGCACGAAGGAGGACAAACCATGAAAGGCTTCTGTCCAAAGTGCGAAGCAGAAAGGGAATTCGTTAAGACCCAGAGGGAGGAGACATATCCAGTAAAGGGCGAGCCCATCACCGTCATGGCCAACGTTTTGACGTGCGGAGCTTGTGGGACTGATGTATTTGATGAGATTCTGGACAGTGAAAACCTGTCTCTAGCTTATTCTCAGTACCGCAAGCAAAAAGGCCTGTTGGGTCCGGAAGAAATCAAGAGGATTAGGGAGAGATACGGTCTCTCACAGCGGGGTCTGGCTGCCCTTCTGGGATGGAGCCCTGCCACGATAGCGAGATACGAACTTGGGTCGATCCCCAGCGTCGCCCATAATGACCAGCTTTGTCGATTCAGCAAGGATGTGGCTTACGCGCGTGGTCTCTTTGAAGCATCTGCTTCTAAGCTAGGAAACCTTGAGAGAAAGCGAGTGGAGAAGGCACTTGGTTCCCGCCGAGCAGATAGTGTGCCCGAGAAGATCTCGCGGATCCTGCTAAGCCTGTACTCGCGGCATGGAGAGTCGCTACGGGGAAGGCGTAGGCCTGATCTGGACAGACTCGCCGAAATGGCGGTCTTCTTTGCGGCCAAGTGCCCCGGCATCGCGAAATCGAAGTTGCTTAAGATGCTGTGGTATTCGGATTTCCTCTGCTATAGACGGACGCTTTGCTCCATGAGCGGCGCGGTATACTGCCACAACTACTTTGGGCCTGTTCCGCTAGCCCACGACTTGGTCGTGGCCTACATGGAGCGGATGCAGTTCATTGCCCTCAAGCCGCAGAGTTACGGCGAGGTCGAAGGAGAGAGGGTCGAACCTGTTGCGGAGTTCGAGGCCGATTTGTTTAGCCCTGAGGAGCTGAAGGTTCTCGAAGACGTCCTCCGGAAGTTCAAGAGTTGCAGCGCCACCGCGCTCGGAAAGATGAGTCACGAGGAGAGGGCCTACACAGAGACGCAGCTCGGTGAGCCGATATCTTACGAGTTCGCCCTGACGCTGAAAGCTATCGAGTAGGATGCGGATGCTAACGCCCTCTAACGGCCGGTCGACTTATCTGAACGGAACCAGCGCCGCCGGTTCCGAGAACCGTGGTGTGCGGGCTGTTGTCGGTCTTCTGCTCTGGGAGGGCGAGCCCGCGGACAAGGCAGTTGAAGGACTAAGGCGCGGTGACCGCGGCACCGAGCGTGGTGGGACTCCTTCACCATGCCATGCCATGAAAAATACCAGGAGTAAGGGCAACCATCTCGGAGCGGAGAATGGGCCAGACCAGCTCGTGACCGTGCTCCCTGTGAAGTAAGGTAACCGCAGCCTAGCAACCGACGACTCGGTCGTGCTGGCCGTCCAGGTGAATGGCTAATGGGAGCTGGTGGGTCTGACCTAGGGCGGTGTTGACCGGGAGGAGCTTTCGGCCGTACCTCTCGATGAGACCCTGTTGACCTCAGGCGTCTGGAGGCATTTCGGTATTGGCGAAAGGAGTACTGGCAGCCTCTGTCGAATACTTCCAACAATATGCGACAACTTCTGAAAGATTGGCCCAAAAAGCTCCAAGAAGGCCTTTTGGGGGGCTTATCTGGACAGAGAACTTCCTGTTGACACCTGCAAGTGGAGGCTTCTCGCTTGTTGTTCTGGAGTGTGCTCATAACGCGTGTCATGCATGACCATCAATCCCATAGCTTATCATCTATGGGAGTCGCGTCCACATTGTTTCTAGTGCCGCGTTTTGTTGCTGGGTCGGCGACGCGTCTTGGTGACAGAGCCTCGCGCTGGAGTGTCAATTGCACGTGCTGAATCCGCGAGGAAGCCCACCGATGGCCCCGTGCACGTCTCCACAAGACCTGGTTCGGGCTTCCTGCGGGCTCACAACGATTGGACATCGCAATCGTTCCCATGGCGGAGGTGTGCCTGTGACAGAAGCGGCGTGGCTGACTATATGGTATGCTATGTCGGTCTTGGAGGCCGTCGTTCTATTCATGGATGGCACGCGGTGCGTCATGTCAGTGATGGATGCGTAGTGCGAAACAGGAACGGCCAACTGAAGGCCGAGATTGGTAGAGCATCTCCTGTCAAAGGGCGCTGCCATCAAGGATACAGTATTCGTCTGAATGTCCGACGGCTAGATACTAAGTGAGACACGGAGTATGTGCCGGGAGGAAGGTAGTTGCTGTTCTAAGGCGGCGTCGAGGGTCGCTTTGCACCATGCATCATGGAGATAAGAAGTGTGCATGCGGGAGGGACTGGCTGTGGAGGACTTTGTCTATACGACCGTACCGGGGAAGATTGGAGCGTTGTTGTCAAAGATCAGCGAAGTCGGAGTGCCGCAGAGAGCGACGGGGAAATGGCTTCAGAGCATAGGACTTACCTCAAGCAATGACAGGTCACTGCTCCGGGTATTGGAACATCTTGGCTTCACTGACTCTTCCGGTTCTCCCGGTGAGCTTTGGAGGGAGTATCGTGGGTCAGAAGGTAAGCAGGCCCTGGGATCTGCAATTCGTAGAGCTTATACGCAGCTCTATGACACTTACCCAGAAGCTCATACTCGTTCAAGGGAAGAGCTGCGAGCGTTTTTCTCCTCGCACTCGAAAGCTGGAAAAGGCGCTATCAATTACATGGTCTCAACTTTCCTTGAGTTATGCAAGGTCGCAGGAATGAATAGCGAACGCCGTATAGAAGTCCCCATCGCAGGTGCAAATGGACAAGGGCCAAATGACAAACCGGCCTGTGAGACCATCTCGGGGATGCTCCCTAGAGGATTCGCGGTCAATGTCAACATACAACTCACCCTCCCGGAGACTACGGACGAAAAGGTGTATGACACCTTCTTTTCAGCAATGAGACGACACCTGTTGATGGGAGACGTCTGACATGCCTAGTATTGCGGATGTATGTCGACGAGCTCTTGCCTTTCAGCATGAGGCGCACTTGATACTGTCGAGGTGTGAAGATGCGCCGTCACGTGTGGTTGTGCTAGACAGGACCCGCAGGCGCGTCAGTGGTCTGTCGATCAAGCAAGGATCGCTCTTCCGCGAGGCCATTGCTTGCATTGAAGCAGGATGCTTCCGAGCTGCACATGTGGTGGCGTGGGCGGCGTTTATGGACCATCTTGAGGAAAGACTAGCGTCGGACGGATTGAAAGCCATCAAGGCGGTAAGACCGAGCTGGGCTCAGTACGATGATATAGTTCGGTTGCGGGAGAGCGTGACCGAACATCAGTTAATTGAAGCTGCAAAGGATGTTGGCCTGCTTTCGAAATCGGAAATGAAGACATTAGCTGGGTTACTGGCAAAGAGGCACGAGTGTGCACATCCGAGCGACTACAATCCCGACATGAACGAGGCAATCGGTTATGTCAGTGAGCTATTGGGTCGCGTGGAGGCGCTCGATAGGAAGAGCCTGTGAAGAACATTGTCGTCGCCGGCTGCAGGATGACCCTAGTTCGCCGGGAAGGGTCAGACCTGCATCTCGGAATGGGGAGGAGGTGTCGGGCGGAAGAGACGACCTTACTTGTGCGTCGGAGGGCTTAGCAGTCACCCCGATTGGGGCGCTCGGCGACCGATGATCGATGAGGTCCAACGGGTGTAGACTCGCTTGTAAGATGCCAGGCTCGATTCAAAAGGGCGACCGTCTCTTCAGTCAGCGGCCATTATCAAGCACACGTGCGAGCCGCTCGGGCTTCCACGCTCGATGTGTGGTTTCGTCATCGGTGTGCGACTGGAGCATCACTGGTTTCTGTCTTCCGTTACAGGCTTCCATTACAGGAATATCCCGGTTTTGATCGAATCTTAGAAAAGGTGGGCTAGGCCAGGCTAGCCATACGCCAGGCCTGCCGAGAGAGAGTGGCAGGGGGTCAGCGCCGCCCCGTGGCGCACTGCAAGCGTCCTTAACCGAAGCGGTGCTGGGGGCGCACGCGCAAAACGGCGTGGGCATGCTACTGTGCGCACGCCTATGCCAGCCTACAGCCTATCTCGCGGCGCTTCAGTGCGACGCGTACGGGCAGACGGGTAGATGGTGTCAACGGTCTAGTGTGGAAGGCGACCCGAGCGGTAATGGCAATAACGGCAGGATTATGAATGGTCACGAATGGAGGAAAGCGGTATCGCGAGTCTATGGATGTCTTCAGATTACGCGATAGGCTGGTATCAGATTACGGCAGCTACGTGCGCAGTTTCATCACCATTCGGGATGAACGCATTCGCGCGACAGTAGAGGAGGCCCTGAATGGGGGCCTGCTCTGGCCAGAGCCGTTGATACAGCTCAACCCGTCTTTTGAACCCGGCGAGTCTATTGATGAACTCGTAGATAGGGGCATCCTGCACCCTGAGTGCCGCCGTATCTTTCGCCTCAAGAAGAGCGAGGGCGGTCCTGGAAAGCCGCTTCGTCTTCACAGACACCAGTCCGACGCCATTAGAGCCGCACGGAGCGGGGCGAATTACGTTCTGACAACGGGCACCGGATCGGGCAAAAGCTTGGCTTATATCATCCCTATGGTCGATTGGGTCCTTCGCCACGGCTCCGGACGGGGGATCCAAGGCCTTGTGATCTACCCCATGAACGCTCTTGCCAACAGCCAGTTCGGCGAGCTCGAGAAGTTTCTCAAGTTTGGATACCCCGACGGTGGTGGCCCGGTCACGTTTGCCCGGTATACTGGCCAAGAGCGAGGAGAAGAGAGGGAGAGGATTCTGGCGAATCCTCCGGACATCCTCCTCACGAATTACGTGATGCTGGAGCTCATCCTGACCCGCCCTGAAGAAAGAAAGCTAGTGGCTGCCGGGAAGGGTCTGCGCTTTCTCGTCTTGGACGAACTTCACACCTACCGTGGTCGGCAAGGTGCGGATGTAGCCATGCTCGTCCGGAGGGCCCGCGACGCCTTCGAGGCTCATGACCTTCAATGCGTTGGTACCTCCGCAACTCTGGCGGGCCCGGGCACGTTCGACGAGCAGCGGGCGGAGGTAGCACGCGTCGCCTCGCTCATGTTCGGTTCGGAGGTCGCGCCCACGAACGTGATCAGTGAGACGTTGAGACGCGCCACGCCAGAACGGGATCTTCATGACCCGGCGTTCCTGGCGGCTCTTAGGGCACGTGTGGAAGATCCCACTGCGGAGATTTCCACTTCATACTCGGAGTTTGTGTGCGATCCCCTATCTATCTGGATTGAGAGCGCGTTTGGGATAGAGCGGGATCCCGTGTCCGGCAGGCTCATCAGAAAGAAGCCTCGGCCTCTCTCCGGGCCGGACGGTGCTGCACACGAGCTCAGCGAGCTGACCGGTCTACCTGTGGACACATGCTTGGAAGCCATCAAATCGCATCTCCTGGCCAGCTACCGGTGTGAACCGGACCCAGTTACTGGGTTTCGGCCTTTCGCGTTTCGCCTCCACCAGTTCATTAGCCGCGGGGACAAGGTCTATGCTTCCCCCGAGCGCGAGGCTGACCGCCATCTAACCTTGCACGGTCAGCAGTTCGTGCCCGGAGACCGAAGCCGTGTGCTATTACCGCTTGCATTCTGCCGCGAATGTGGGCAGGAGTATTACGTGGTGCGCTCGACAAGAGACAAGGATACGGGAGCTCGCGTTTTCGTGCCGCGTGAACTTGATGAAAGAGATAGGGATGGCGACGACGAAGACGGGGCGGAATGCGGGTTCCTGTACATGAGTTCGCAAAACCCGTGGCCGGAAGACGCGGAAGAGATACTGAGGCGTATTCCTGAAGACTGGACCGAAGAACACCGCGGGGCGCGACGGGTCCGCAAAGATCACGAAAAGGATCTTCCCAAGCCTGTGCGGGTTGCTCCTGACGGCAAGGAGAGTCCCTCAGGCATCGATTGTGTTTTCGTCTCAGCGCCCTTCCGCTTCTGCCTCAATTGCGGGGTTGCTTACAGTCCGAAGCAGAAGTCCGATTTCCCCAAGCTCGCCCTGCTCGCTACTGAAGGACGAAGCACAGCCACGACGATCCTTAGCCTTGCTGCCGTTCGGTATCTGCGTGACACCGAGGGCTTGAGTGATTCGGCGCGAAAGCTGTTGAGCTTCACCGACAATCGTCAGGATGCTTCTCTCCAGGCAGGCCATTTCAATGACTTCGTGAGGGTCGGTGTTCTACGTTCGGCGTTGTACAAAGCTGTGCAGTCTGCAGGTAAGGAGGGCATTCGCCATGAGGATCTGGTTCAGAAGGTCTTTGACGCTTTGGACCTACCGCTGACGCTTTACGCAGCCGATCCTGACGTGAAGTTCCATGCCCTTGAGGAAACCAAGCGTGCGCTGCGAGAGGTCCTCGGCTACCGGCTCTATCGAGATCTGAAGCGGGGCTGGCGGATCACCCTTCCCAACCTTGAACAGTGCGGTCTACTGGAGATCAAATACCTATCCTTGGATGAGCTCTGTAAGGATGAGGAGTGCTGGGCCGGGGCGCATCCGGCGCTCGTAACGGCTAGCCCTAGAGTCCGGGAAGAGATTGCCAAGACTCTCCTCGATTTCATGAGACGCGAGCTTGCGATCAAGGTGGACTACCTGGACCCAACCTACCAGGAACGCATCCGCCAGCTCAGTTCACAGAAGCTCGAGCGTCCCTGGGGCATCGACGAGAACGAGGAGACGAAAATGGAGACGGCCAGGGTGCTCTTTCCGCGGTCCCGCTCGAAAGACGACTACGGAGGCCATGTCTATCTCTCGCCGCGGGGCGGTTTTGGCTTGTATCTGCGCAGAACCCTGGCCCCTCGTGGATCAGGGGTCAATCTGACCTTGAGCGACAGGGAACGGATCGCCAAGGATCTGTTGGTAGTCCTCAAGAAGGCTGGCCTCGTTCAGGAGGTGATCCCTTCGTCGGGGGACGGGGACGTTCCCGGTTACCAGGCGCCTGCGAGTGCCTTCTTGTGGGTCGCTGCGGACGGGACCCGTCCATTCCACGACCCGATCCGGGTACCGAGATGGCCTGAGACGGGTGGCCAGACCAACCAGTTCTTCATCGAATTCTACCGGTCCGTCGGCGCGCAGGCTCTGGGTCTCGAGGCCCGCGAGCACACGGCCCAGGTGAACTCCGGCCAGCGGCGCGAGAGGGAGGAATTGTTCAGGGAGGGGAAGCTACCTATCCTCTATTGTTCACCCACCATGGAGCTTGGGGTGGATATCAAGGAACTCAATGTAGTCAACATGCGCAACATTCCTCCGACGCCGGCGAATTACGTTCAACGCAGCGGTCGGGCTGGCCGGAGCGGACAGCCAGCGCTGGTTTTCAGTTACTGCTCAACGTTTAGTTCTCATGACCAGTACTTTTTCCGGCGGCCTGAGCGCATGGTTGGAGGCGTGGTGAATCCGCCGCGTCTGGACCTAGCCAACGAGGATCTCATACGGGCTCATGTTCACGCGATATGGCTGGCTGAGACTGGGATCAAGCTGGGAAGCTCCCTGAAGGATGTTCTCGATGTGACCGGCGATGACCCGAGCCTTGAACCTCTCCCGAGCGTCAAGGATGGCATTCACGACCCCGGTGCCCGCCGACGCGCTTTTGAGAGAGCTTCACGGGTGCTTGAGACTATTCGGGAGCATCTCTTGGCGGCAGATTGGTATACAGAGGACTGGCTTGAGAAGACCCTGGCGCAAGTGGAACTGCGCTTTGAAGCAGCTTGCGAGCGGTGGAAACTGCTGTATCGTTCAGCCTTGGAGCAGTACAAGCGTCAGACAAAGGTCATTTCCGACGCTTCCCGGACGCAGGATGAGAAGAACCGGGCTAGACGGCTCCGGGCTGAGGCAGAATCCCAGCTCAGCCTTCTGACGGAGGCAGAGAGCGCCATTGAGGGGGATTTCTATAGCTACCGATACTTCGCCAGCGAGGGATTCCTCCCTGGCTACAGCTTCCCTCGTTTGCCGCTTTCCGCGTATATCCCGGGGCGCAGGCCGAAGAAAGGACGTGACGAATTCCTCTCCAGGCCGCGATTCCTAGCGATTTCGGAATTCGGGCCTCGCTCCATTGTGTACCACGAGGGCTCACGCTATCGAATCAACAAGGTAATCCTGCCCGTAAGAGAAAACGTGACAGGTGATGAGGATATCGTGACAACTGCAGCGAAGCTCTGCGACAATTGCGGGTACCTTCACTATTCACCTGGTGGGGCTGGCCCGGATCTGTGTGAACGCTGTGGCTCGGCCTTGCCAGCGGCGCTTGGTTCGCTCTTTCGCCTGCAGAACGTATCCACCAAGCGAGCCGACCAGATCAACGCCGATGAAGAGGAGAGAATGCGGATCGGATACGAGATCCGCACCGGGATCAGATTCGCTGAGCACGGCGGTCGGCCCGCGAGCCGAATTGGCGTCGCGATGGGCGCAAACGGTCAACTGGCAAGACTGACCTATGGCGACGCGGCCACCATTTGGCGGATCAATCTTGGTTGGTTGAGGCGGGCGAACGGCGATCAGCACGGTTTTGTGCTGGACATCGAAAGGGGCTATTGGGCCAAAAACGATCAGGACAGCGAGGATGACGATCAGGACGATCCCATGTCCCCGCGGACGCGCCGAGTCATTCCATACGTAGAGGATTGGAGGAACTGCCTGCTCTTTGAGACTTTGTCCCCAGTGGACACCGCGGTCATGGCATCCTTGCAGGCAGCGCTCAAGAACGCGATTGGGGTTGTATACCAGCTTGAGGAGTCAGAGCTGGCTGCAGAACCACTGCCGTCACTTGACGACCGCCGTCTCATTCTTTTCTATGAGGCGGCCGAGGGTGGCGCAGGGGTGCTGCGACGGCTCTTAGACGAGCCGCAGGCTCTCGCGAACGTGGCCAGGCAGGCACTGGAGATCTGCCATTTC
>Ga0134101_1001666_pt1 | contig 16286 bp, 15 predicted proteins | sample 12_3_2metaG_FD_94446 | JGI IMG/M metagenome (GOLD analysis project Ga0134101, IMG submission 94446) | Switchgrass degrading microbial communities from high solid loading bioreactors in New Hampshire, USA - 12_48_3.3_201_A2 metaG | ecosystem: Engineered > Bioreactor > Semi-continuous > Anaerobic...
TAATACTTGTAGCGATACTAGGGTATTTTTTGTATAAGTCTCAGAGCAAGATGCTTAAAACCTCACTTTCTATTATTATAGGAGGAGCTGCCGGAAATTTCGTTGACAGGGTGCGTACCGGGGGAGTTGTTGATTTTTTGGATTTCTATATAGGTGATTATCATTTTCCGACTTTCAATGCAGCTGATACTTTTATAGTAATAGGCTCAATAATGCTTTTAATATACATGATATTTATTTACAAAGAAGAAGAAAGCAAGGAAAAAGAAGATACTGAAGAATAAACAGGGGTTTGATTTACACTATGACAGAGATTGATATAATTTGTGATGAAGATAATATAAGACTGGATGCATGGGTTGCCGGAAAATTAAATGAATATTCAAGAACATATATTCAAAAATTAATAGATGACGGCAATATAACCGTTGAAGGTAAAACAGTCAAATCCAATCATAAATTAAAAACAGGACAGAAAGTGCATGTTACAGTTCCTGAACCTGTCAGGCTGGATGTAAAGCCTGAAGACATAGACATCGACATTTTATATGAAGATGATGATATAATTGTCGTTAATAAACCAAAAGGAATGGTGGTTCATCCTGCGGCAGGCAATTATACCGGTACTCTGGTTAATGCGCTTATGAGTCATTGCGGAGATTGTTTATCTGACATAAACGGTGTTATACGGCCGGGAATAGTGCACAGAATTGACAAGGATACATCGGGAATACTGGTTGTTGCAAAGAATAATACAGCCCATGAAAAGCTTTCACAAAAACTGAAGGAACACGATATTGAAAGAATATATATAGCACTGGTAGACGGTAATATATTGGAGGACAAGGGCAAGATTGACGCGCCCATAGGAAGGCATCCCAATGACAGAAAGAAAATGGCTGTAAACACTAAGAATGGAAAACGTGCTGTTACTCATTTTAAGGTGCTGGAGAGATTTAATGGCTATACATTAGTTGAATTGAAACTTGAAACCGGGAGAACTCATCAGATACGTGTGCATATGTCTTTTATTGGGCATCCTGTTGTGGGAGATGAGGTATACAACAATAAAAAAAGCAAAAGCCTTATAAAAGGACAGGCTCTGCATGCAAAGGTTCTGGGTTTTGAACACCCGTTAAAAAAAGAGTATATGAGATTTGAGGCAGAGATACCTGAATATTTTCAGAAGCTGCTGGAGGATTTAAGAAAAAAATAAAAAAGTAATTAAATTTCTATAGACAAGTAAAAAAAACTGTGATAACATATCTTTAATTAAATAATAAACTTTTAATTAGTCCAGAGAGGCTAAAAGGTTAAATATTGTGTTTTAATGTGTATTCATGCACATTATTAATGTCGCGCAAATATAACTTCCAGTCTTCTGGCTGGAAGTTTTTGTTATAATATTGCAAATGTAGCGCTGTATGGAGGTTAATATGGCTGATAAAGCTGAAATAATGGATGCAAATGGTATTGCGAGAGCAATAACCAGAATATCACATGAAATACTGGAAAAAAACAAGGGAACTGAGAATCTTGTTCTTATAGGCATACAGCGTCGTGGAGTGCCTCTCGCTGAAAGAATATCAAATAAAATAGCTGAAGTCGAAGGAACGAATGTACCCGTAGGAATACTGGATATAACATTCTATAGAGATGATTTAAGCATGCTGTCTGAACATCCTGTTATAAACGGAACTCAAATTGATTTTGCGGTAACCGATAAAAAAATCGTACTTATCGATGATGTTCTATATACAGGACGAACTGTCAGGGCAGCAATAGAAGCGATAATGGATTTAGGAAGGCCGAAAATGATACAGTTAGCTATCCTGATAGACAGAGGACATCGGGAATTGCCAATCAGAGCGGATTATGTAGGGAAAAACGTACCGACTTCAAAGAAAGAAATAATACATGTAAAGGTTAAAGAAATAGATGAAGTTGATTGTGTTACAATAAGTCAGATAAACTAATGATTAACGTGAAGTTAAGACAAAAGAAAGGAAATGAAATAATGAAGGTAAGATACATCTTAAAATCAAATAAGTGTATGAAAATATGCGATGAAAAATTCCGTTTCGCGTATTATATTATTTCATTTACAAATATTCAAGGAAATTTAAAGTAAGGGTTTTTATCCTTACTTTTTTATTGCCATAAATAACTTTAATAGAGGTGGTGTAAAGGATGAATTTTAAAAACAAAGACCTTCTTGGGTTAAAAGATTTGACAGCTGAAGAAATCATGCTAATATTGGATACTGCAAAGACGATGAAGTATATCCTGACTTCCAATAACAAGAAAACTCCGCATTTGCAAGGAAAATCAGTAGTAACACTGTTTTATGAAAACAGCACAAGAACAAGACTATCATTTGAACTGGCATCTAAATATTTGGGTGCAAGTTCTGCTAATATAAACTCTTCTGTAAGCAGTGTACAAAAGGGTGAGACACTTATTGATACGGGAAAAACAATCGATGCAATGGGAGCTGATGTGATAATTATACGGCATCCCATGTCCGGAGCACCACATCTCTTGGCAAAGAATGTGAAAGCATCAGTGATTAATGCAGGTGATGGAATGAATGAACACCCTACACAGGCACTTCTCGATATGTTTACCATAATTGACAAGAAGGGGACTCTAAAAGGACTAAAAGTAGCAATTTTAGGTGACATATATCACAGCAGGGTTGCAAGGAGCAATATATGGGGAATGACAAAACTTGGCGCAGAGGTAAGCGTTGCGGGACCGTCTACGTTAATCCCCCTTGGAATTGAGAAACTTGGAGTAAAGGTGTTCAACACAATACAGGAAGCCCTAATTGACGCAGATGTAGTAATGGGATTGAGAATCCAGAAAGAACGGCAGAAAAAAGGATTGTTTCCGACAATACGGGAATATGCACACTTTTTCGGGCTGGATGAAAAAAGGCTGAAAATGGCTAAAGATGATGCTATCTTGCTTCATCCGGGGCCGGTTAACAGAGGAATAGAATTGTCCACATCAGTAATTGACAGTGACCAGTCATTCATAAATGAACAGGTTACTAACGGAGTGGCTATACGAATGGCGCTTCTTTATCTACTAACCAGAAAGGGTGGTAATGATGAAAATATTAATTAAAAACGGACATTTGATAGATGTTAAAGCAGGATTAAAAGGTATATATGACATATTGATAGAAGAGGGAAAGATAAAAGAAATTAGCGAAAAAATCGACGAAACTAATGTAGATTTAATAGACGCTAAAGGTAAATATGTGTTTCCGGGTTTTGTAGATGCTCATTGCCACTTAAGGGATCCTGGCTATGAATATAAAGAAGATATTGAAAGCGGCACAAAAAGCGCAGCTGCCGGAGGATTCACATCAATCGCATGTATGCCAAACACGAATCCGGTTGCTGACAATCAATCAGTAATAAGTTATATAAGAAACAAGGCAAAACGTGACGGTGTGGTTAATGTATATCCGATAGGTGCCATAACTAAAGGGCTGAATGGTGAAGAACTGGCGGAGATAGGTGAATTGAAGTTTGCAGGAGCAGTGGCTGTATCAGACGACGGAAAGCCTGTAAAAAGTTCGTCTTTAATGAAAAAAGCCCTTTTATATGCATCAATGTTTGATATAACAGTAATATCCCATTGTGAAGATCTTGACCTTGTTGACGAAGGTGTAATGAATGAAGGATACCAGTCAACCATCCTCGGACTGAAAGGAGTACCTTCAGCAGCAGAAGAGATTATGGTTGCCAGAGAGATCATACTTTCAGAATATACGAATGTGCCTGTTCATATTGCTCATGTCAGCACAGAATTATCGGTTGACCTGATCAGGTATGCAAAGCGAAGGGGAGTAAAAGTGACGGCAGAGACTTGCCCTCATTATTTCAGTTTAACTGAAGATGCGTGTGAAGGTTTTAACACACTTGCAAAAGTAAACCCTCCCTTAAGGACAAGGAAAGATGTTGAGGCGGTTATACAGGGATTGGCAGACGGTACTATTGATATAATAGCAACTGACCATGCGCCTCATCATGTTGATGAAAAAAATGTTGAGTTTAATATTGCGGCAAACGGCTTTGTGGGTTTTGAAACCGCGTTCTCCCTTGCAAATACCTATCTTATTAAACCAGGTCATTTAACATACGAGCAGCTTATAGAAAAAATGTGTGTAAATCCTTCCAAAATACTCGGTTTAAACAAAGGAACTATAGAGGTTGGCATGCCAGCAGATATTACTATAGTTGATCCGGATGAAGAGTATACAGTTAATGTAAATGAGTTCAAATCTAAGTCAAAGAATTCTCCATTTGACGGCTTCAAGTTAACAGGTTCGGTCTATTACACAATAGTAGACGGTAAAATAATTGTACGTGAAAAAGTTCTTCTGGTTTAGAGGAGGAAATTAAATGTTTATAGACAGATTGATAGATAACATCAGAATTAAAAATAATCCCACAGTAGCCGGTCTTGACCCAAAGCTTGAATATGTTCCGGCATTTATCAGAAATAAATATTTAGAGCAATATGGAATAAACGCAAAGGGGGCCGCAGAAGCTATCCTGGAGTTCAATAAAAGAATAATAGATGCCCTGTACGACATCATACCTGCTGTAAAACCTCAGCTTGCATACTATGAAATGTATGGATGTGAAGGAATAAGGGTATTTGATGAAACCGTAAAGTATGCAAAAAGCAAGGGATTAATTGTAATAGCAGATGCAAAAAGAGGAGATATAGGGGCAACAGCCGAAGCATATTCTGCAGCTTACTTGGGTGCAACAAAGTTGAATGATGAAATTGAACAGTCATACTTCGACGCTGATGCTCTTACGGTAAATCCGTATCTGGGCATAGACGGAATAAAACCCTTTTTAAATGACTGTATGAAATATAATAAAGGAATATTCATACTTGTAAAAACTTCAAACAAATCCTCAGGACAATTGCAGGATTTGGCAACAGAGGATGGTAAAAGAATCTATGAGATAATGGCAGAATATGTCGATGAATGGGGAAAAGAGCTCATAGGTAAATACGGATATAGCAGTGTTGGTGCAGTGGTAGGAGCTACCTATCCTCAGCAGGCAAAAATCATCAGAGAAAAGCTGAAAAACGCATATATTCTGGTTCCGGGATATGGAGCTCAGGGAGGAACAGCTGCGGATGCTGCTAATTCATTCAACTCTGATGGGCTTGGCGCAATTGTTAACGCATCAAGAAGCATAATGTGTGCTTATAAGTCTGAAAGGTGGAAAGATAAGTACAGTGAAATTGAGTTTGCTGAAGCAAGCCGTGCGGAAGCAATGCGCATGAGGGATGAGTTAAATGAGGCTATAAAAAATAAATAATGGATTTAATATAAATTATCGAGGTGAAATATATATGAAAGCCATACTGGCACTGGAAGACGGAACAATTTTCCAAGGCACTTCATTTGGAATGAAGGGTGAAGTCATTGGAGAAATTGTGTTTAACACAGGTATGACAGGATATCAGGAAGTACTGACTGATCCTTCATATTGCGGACAGATTGTAACCATGACATATCCTCTTATCGGAAATTACGGAGTAATAACCGAAGATTCAGAGTCAAAAAAACCGCAGGTTAAAGGTTTTATTGTGAGAGAAGCTTGTAAATACCCAAGCAACTGGCGGTCAGAGGGGAATCTGGATGAGTATCTGGAAAAAAATAATGTAATAGGAATTGAAGGTATTGATACCAGAGCATTGACAAGAATATTAAGAGACAAGGGAACCATGAAGGGTATTATTAGCACTGATCCTGATTTCAGTTTAGAAAAACGGATGAAGGATATAAAGGCTTATCAGATAAAAGATCCGGTTCTGGAAGTTACTACAGGTGAAATATGTCATTATGAAGGAAATGGAAAAAAAGTAGCACTTATAGACTATGGATTGAAGATGAACATAGTACGTTCTTTATTGAGCAGAGGTTGTGATGTATACGTATTTCCGGCTCAAACATCAGCAGAAGAAATTTTAAGTTACAATCCTGATGGAATAATGCTGTCAAACGGACCGGGAGATCCAAAGGACTGTCAGGATCAGATCAATACAATTAGAAAGCTTATAGGTAAAAAACCCATTTTTGGAATATGTTTGGGACACCAGCTTGTGGCATTGGCAAACAATGCTGATACTGAGAAACTGAAATACGGACACAGAGGTGGCAACCATCCTGTAAAGGATATAGAGAAAAATTTGACTTATATAACTTCTCAAAATCATGGATATACAATAGTAAAAGAATCAATTGATCCGAAAAGGATGGAAATCAGCCATATAAATATGAATGACGGGACTGTAGAAGGCATTAGATACAAGGACGTGCCGGTATTTACCGTACAGTTCCATCCTGAAGCGTCTGCAGGTCCGACAGATACAGCTTATCTGTTTGACAGATTTATGGAAATGATGAATAAATACGTATAATACAGCAGACAAGTATAAAGAAGGGGGAAATTCGATGCCAAAGCGCGATGATATAAAAAAGGTACTGGTTATAGGTTCCGGACCGATTATTATCGGACAGGCTGCTGAGTTTGATTATGCGGGAACCCAGGCTTGCCGGGCATTAAAGGAAGAAAATATTGAAGTAGTGCTTATTAACAGCAATCCGGCCACAATTATGACAGATACAAAAATTGCTGATAAAGTTTATATAGAACCTTTGACAGTTGAAATGCTGAAAAAGGTTATTATTGAAGAAAAACCTGACAGTATCCTGCCTACATTGGGCGGTCAGACCGGTTTGAACCTTGCAATGGAAGTGGCAGAATCGGGATTCCTTGAACAGCATGGGGTGAAATTGCTCGGCACTGCAACAGATGCAATAAAAGCAGCTGAGGACAGACAAGCTTTCAAAGATACAATGGAAAGAATCGGAGAGCCTTGCATTGCTAGTAAAGTAGTAAATAACGTTGAAGATGCTGTGGATTTTGCCGGAGAAATTGGTTATCCGGTTATTGTAAGGCCTGCTTATACTCTCGGAGGAACCGGCGGAGGAATTGCTCATGATGATGAGCAGCTTCGTGAAATAGCAAGCAATGGGCTTAGGTTGAGCAGGGTTACTCAGGTATTAATAGAAAAATGCATAGCAGGATGGAAAGAGATAGAGTATGAAGTTATGCGCGACAGCAAGGGAAATGTTATCACTATATGTAACATGGAAAACATAGACCCTGTTGGTGTGCATACGGGTGACAGTATAGTTGTAGCACCTTCACAGACACTAAGTGACAAGGAATATCAGATGTTAAGAGCTGCGGCTCTTAAGATCATATCCTCTCTGAAAATAGAGGGAGGATGTAATGTACAGTTTGCTTTGCATCCGAATAGCTTTGAATATGCCGTTATTGAAGTTAATCCAAGGGTAAGCCGTTCATCTGCACTCGCATCCAAAGCAACAGGATACCCAATTGCAAAAGTAGCAACAAAAATTGCAATCGGATATGGGCTGGATGAAATTAAGAATGCGGTTACAGGAAAAACATATGCATGTTTTGAACCTACTTTGGACTATGTTGTTATAAAAATACCGAAATGGCCTTTTGATAAGTTTGTTAAAGCAGAAAAGACACTGGGAACACAAATGAAGGCAACCGGTGAAGTAATGGCAATAAGCAACACCTTTGAAGCCGCACTTATGAAGGCAATAAGGTCGCTGGAATTAGGCCTGTTCACTCTTGAACAAAAGACATATAAAAATCTCGATATAAATGAATTAAGAAATAAGCTTAAAGAAGTAGACGATCAGAGGCTGTTCATTATAGCGGAAGCTATCAGAAAAGGTATCACTATTGATGAAATATATGAAATCACCAAGATAGATAAATATTTCTTAAATAAGTTCAAAGAAATTGTGGATATGGAAGAAGAGCTTAAAAGGACACCATATGAAAGCTTGAACGCAGAATTGCTGCTGAAAGCCAAAAAGATGGGATTTACTGATGCTGTAATTGCTGGTTATACAGGCTGTAGCCCAAAGGATATAAAGAAATTAAGAAAGAATAATAAAATTGAAGCGGTATATAAGATGGTTGATACATGTGCTGCTGAGTTCGAGGCAGTTACTCCTTACTACTATTCAACTTATGATTCAATTACGGAAATAAAGGAGTCAAAAAATAAAAAAGTGCTTGTTATTGGGTCAGGACCGATAAGAATAGGGCAGGGTATAGAATTTGACTATTGTTCGGTGCATTCCGTATGGGCGCTTAAGGAAATGGGCTATGAAGCGATAATAGCTAACAATAATCCCGAAACGGTAAGTACGGATTTCGATACTTCAGACAGATTGTACTTTGAACCTTTGACCCCTGAAGATGTGGAGAATATCGTAGAAACGGAAAAGCCTGAGGGCGCAATTGTTCAGTTCGGAGGGCAAACGGCCATTAAACTTACAAAAGCACTGAATGATATGGGAGTAAAGATATTCGGTACTGAACCTAAATATGTGGATGCTGCGGAAGACAGGGAAAAATTTGATAAGATGCTCGAGAGGATTGGAATACCACGACCTCAGGGTGATACCGTGTTTACACTGGAAGAAGCATTGGAAGCAGCTAACAGGCTTGGATATCCTGTGCTGGTAAGGCCGTCTTATGTGCTTGGCGGACAGGGTATGGAAATTGCATATAATGATAAAGACATCATAGAATTCATGGAGATTATTAATAAAACTAAACAGGAACATCCGATCCTGATAGACAAATATATGATGGGCAAGGAAATTGAAGTAGACGCAATTTGTGATGGTGAAAATATACTGATACCGGGAATAATGGAGCATCTTGAAAGGGCAGGAGTGCATTCCGGAGACAGCATATCGGTTTATCCGACGCAAACAATTGATAGCAAGACAAAAGATGTAATAGTTGACTATACGGAAAAACTGGCAAAAGCGCTCCATGTTGTTGGGCTGATTAATATACAGTTTGTGCTCTATAACAACAAGCTTTATGTCATAGAAGTAAATCCCCGTTCCAGCCGCACGGTTCCTTATATCAGCAAAGTTACCGGAATTCCCATGGTAAACATAGCTACGAAAATTATGATGGGCAAAAAATTAACAGATTTCGAATATGGTACAGGATTATACAGGGAATCTGAATATGTAGCTATTAAAGTACCGGTGTTCTCCTTTGAAAAGCTGCATGATGTTGATACAAGTCTTGGACCTGAAATGAAATCCACCGGTGAGGTATTGGGAATAGCTAAAACATTCCATGAAGCTTTATATAAAGGAATAATAGCGTCCGGCATAAAGCTGCCCAAAAAAGGCGGAAGGATACTTATGACCGTAAGAGATACAGACAAACCTGAGCTTATATCTCTTGCAGAGCAGTTTGAAAAGCTGGGATTTGAGCTGTATGCGACCGGTAAGACGGCAAATATGCTGAATATGCACGGTATAGCCACAAATGCAGTTAAGAAAATCGATGAGGGCTCGCCAAATTTGATAGACTTGATACAATCAGGTAAAATAGATTTGGTAATAAATACACCTACTAAAGGAAGAAAACCGGAAAGGGACGGCTTTAAAATAAGAAGAAAAGCGGTTGAAACCTCTATACCTTGCTTTACTTCACTTGATACGGCATGGGCAGTGCTAAAATGTCTGCAGCTCGGTAAAGAACAAAAGGATCTTGATATTGTGAATTTAACTGTATTTGAAAAGTAAGGAGGTACAAATGCCAAGGCTTCTGAATGAAAAAATAATATCAAATGTAAAAATAGCTCCTGATATATTCAAAATGGTTATTAAATCTGAATATATATCAGAAAAGTCAAAACCAGGCCAGTTTATAAATATAAAATGTTCTAAAGGTATTGAAACTGTTTTAAGACGACCGATAAGCATATGCAGTGTTGACAGAAGTGAAGGGACCTTTGAAATAGTTTATCAGATAAGAGGGAAAGGCACGGAGATCTTATCTCTTTTAACTGAAGGAGATTATCTTGATTTTATCGGGCCTATCGGGAATTGCTTTGATATAGATAACAGTGAAAACAGGATAGCTGTTGTAGGAGGGGGTATAGGTATATTCCCTTTGCTTTATGTTTTGGAGGAAAGCAGGAGTTCCGTCAAAAAAGCCTTTATTGGCTTTAGAAACAGAGAAGCTGTAATACTTGAAGATGAGTTTAGCAAAAATTCAAGTCAACTATATATTTCAACAGATGACGGAAGTTATGGATATAAGGGTTTTGTTACAGATTTACTGACGGAAAGCCTTGAAAAAAAGGAAATTGACATAATATATACATGTGGTCCGGTACCAATGATGAAAAAAGTTGCAGCTGCAGCAGAGAAGTATGGCATTAAATGTCAGCTTTCAATGGAGGAGAGAATGGGCTGTGGTATAGGGGCTTGTCTTGTGTGCGTATGCAAGGTTAGGTATGGAGACGATTGGGAGTATAGTCATGTTTGCTCGGACGGTCCGGTATTTTGGAGTGACAAGATAATATTGTAACAGGAGGTGTATTAAAATCAGCGGCATTGATTTAAGCATTAACATAGCAGGATTAAAAATGAAAAATCCGGTCATTGCGGCATCAGGGACCTTTGGTTTTGGCCGGGAATATTCAGAATTTATAGATTTAAACAGAATCGGAGGAATATCGGTAAAGGGTCTTACTTTAAAACCAAGAAAAGGGAATCCGCCTCCAAGAATTGCAGAAACCCCGGGAGGTATACTAAACAGTGTAGGTTTGCAGAATCCGGGAGTAGAAGCCTTTGTAAAAAATGAAATTCCATTTTTAAGAAAGTATGATACTGCAATAATAGCAAATATAGCAGGAAACACTATTGATGATTACTGTGAGATGGCTGAAATCTTAAGCGATGCAGATATTGATGCTGTCGAGCTTAATGTGTCATGTCCGAATGTGAAATCCGGAGGAGTTGCGTTTGGCAACAATATATGTGGTATAACTGAAATAACATCGAGTGTAAAAAAACACTGCAAGAAACCGTTAATTGTCAAGCTTACACCAAATGTTACAGATATAAAGGAGATAGCAAAAGCTGCAGAAGCAGCCGGAGCAGATGCATTATCATTGATAAATACAATACTTGGCATGGCAATTGATATAAAAACACGACGCCCTGTTTTGGCTAACAACTTCGGAGGACTTTCGGGGCCTGCTGTGAAACCGATTGCGGTACGAATGGTTTATGAAACGGCTAATGCGGTAAAAATACCTGTAATAGGCATGGGCGGAATTACTGACGGCAATGATGCAATTGAGTTTATGCTGGCAGGTGCTTCGGCGGTAATGGTAGGAACGGCAAACTTTACAAATCCCACAGCTTGTGTGGATGTGGTAAAAGGTATAGAAAAATATTTAGAAGATAATAATTATAGCGGTTTAAAAGATGTTATCGGAAAAGTAGCGTTAAATTAAATAAACTGAGAGCGGGTGAATGCATGAACACGCGGTTAATTCTTATAAGGCATGCTCAGGCGGAAGGTAATGTTACAAGAAGGTTTCATGGCTGGACAGACAGCGGTATAACCGATATAGGACACAAACAAGCGGAAAGAACGGCTGAAAGGCTTAGGGATGTACCTATTGATTTTCTGTATTCCAGCAGTATGAAGCGTGCCGTGCAAACGGCTGAATATATTGCAAAAGTAAAAAAATTGCCCATTATACAAACAGATAAGCTGAAGGAAATCAATGGGGGAGACTGGGAAGGCAACCTTTTTGAAGAACTCCCAAAAAAATGGCCTAAAGAGCATAGTACCTGGGAATACAAACCTCATTTGCACAAGATGCCGAACGGGGAGTCTATGGTTGAATTTCAGGAAAGGGTTGTTAAAGAAATTCAATATATTGTAAAGAAGCATCCTGGCAAAAATATCTGTGTTGTTACCCATGGCACGGTTATAAAGGTTCTTCTTTGCTATTTTCATAAGTGTGATCTGGAGGAAATGGTTAATATTGAATGGTACGATAATACGTCAATAACAATCCTTGACTATGACGGACAAAAATATACTCCTGTAATTGAAGGTGATGCGTCACATTTGGGTAAAGAATTGAGTACTCTTGAGAACCAGGGATGGTGGCAGGAGTATATCAGAAAGTTTCATGAAAGACAAAGCAAAAGGGAGGAATCATAGTTTATGAAAAATGAAAAGCTGGTAACATGGCTTTTTGAAACCAATGCCATTCGAGTTTGTGAGGATAATAGACCTTTCTGGTATACATCCGGTGCTATAGGACCCTATTATATAAATACGCATTTTTTATATGGAAGCGAGCAGAAGGCAAATTTGCTGCTTAAACTGATAGATGAAACAAAAGAGGATAAAATGTCATGTCCGATAAAAATATTAAATGCGGTTAAAGAAAATTATGAAACTGATAATATATATCATTCTTTGATGGATGAACTTATCTCCTTTATAAAAGATAATATAGATATAAATGAAATTGACTATATATCAGGTGGTGAAAGAAGAGACTGGTTCTTTTCACTGCTGGCAGCAGATATGCTGAAAAAGCCTCATATAACTATATATAAAGATATGGATATGGTTATATACCAGGATGAAAATGTAACAAAAGCAGAATCCCTGCAAGGGTGCAATGTATTACATATAGCAGACCTGCTCAACGAAGCCTCCAGCTATGCAAAGATGTGGGTACCTGCTGTTTCCGGCAAGGGAGGAAAAATAAAATGGAGCATAGTTATAGTAGACAGGAAGCAGGGAGGAGAAGAGCTGCTTAGAGAAAATGGAATCATACCTTTATCGATGATAGGTATAGATAAGGATACATTTGAGAAAGCTGAAAAATTAGGCCATATAAACAAACAACAACATGAAATGATAAAAAAATACATAGAAAATCCTCGGGAATCTATGAGAAACTTCCTGCTTTCACATCCGAAATTTCTTGAAGAATCTCTTAAGGCAGACAGTAAAACAGCAGCACGAGCAAAACTTTGCATTGACAATAATATATATGGACTGTAAAATGGAGCATTTAATTTGGCTAATATATCAGTAACTCTACAACACAAAAAAATAATATCAATATACTTATTGAGAAGATAAAGACTTTGTATTTATTTGATTTGTATAGTATGAGAAAAGGTTTGAAAACGAATTAATAATTGACACCATATATGACACCACATATAATATATATTAGGATGTGAAATTGATGTCCAGGTGGGAAAAACTCCTAAGCAAAATTTTAACAATGTCAAAGGATGTCAGGTTTCTGGAATTAAAAAAGGTATTGGAAAGTTATGGATATGAAGGTAAAAAGCCTGGAAGTGGGAGCAGCCACTGGACATTTAGAAAAGCAGGTAAACCTCCAATAACAATACCTGAAAAAGAACCAATAAAAATTACATATATAAAAATGGTAAGAGAGATCATTGAGTCCGAGGAGGAATAAATAAAATGAAAGATTTAGAATACTATACAAAATTAAATTATAAATATGAAATTATAAAAGATGAGGCTGAGGGCGGCTATATACTGTCAATACCTGAATTAAAGGGTTGTATTACATGTGCTGACGATTTAGAAAAAGGTATAGAATATCTGGAGGATGCAAAAAAGCAATGGATTAAGTCAGCAATTGAAAACGGATATGAAATACCTGAACCCGATTCAATTGATAATTACTCAGGTCAGTTTAAACTACGTCTTCCAAAATCTCTTCATAAGGAATTGGCAGAAAAATCAAAAAAAGAAGGAGTAAGCATGAATCAATACTGTTTATATCTTCTAAGTAAAAATATTAATCTAAAACTTGATAATAAGAGTTAATTCGATTTGAATACTAAATATAACAGTTTAATGATTTGTTGTGTGTTTTATGAAAATTTTACGTAAACTTATAATCCTTTTTATGTCCCCCTGCATATATTAAAGTATATAACAGGGGGAGTGTGATTTTTTTGAGAATTCATGTAGTCAGATCCGGTGAAAGCATATATTCTATTGCACGGCAATACCGTGTTTCTCCTGAAAAAATAATTTCAGATAATGAGCTTGATGATCCTTCTAACCTGGTTGTAGGACAAACAATAGTAATATTGGAAGGTACACGCACCCATACCGTAACTCCGGGTGAATCACTTTATTCCATAGCAAATTCCTATAGGATAAGTCTCAATGCCATACTTCAGGCAAATCCGCAGATAACAAACCCGGCTGCTATTTATGTAGGGCAGACGATAACCATTCCTCCGGTTACTATTAATTTCGGCAATATTGAAGTAAACGGATATGCTTTTCCCAATATTAACAGGGAAGTTCTCAATAAAACATTGCCTCATTTAACATATTTAAGTATCTTCAGCTATCAGGTTAAACCGGATGGAAGCCTTACCGCCATACAGGACGAACCATTGATTCAGGCGGCACGTGAAGCAAGAGTTGCGCCTTTAATGGTAATTACTAATATATCTGAGGAAGGCGGATTTAGCAGCGACATTGCCCATGAGATATTTACAAATGAAACAGCCCAAACCAATTTGATTAATAATGTGACTAATACGCTGAGAAATAAGAATTATTATGGCCTTGATATTGATTTTGAATATATTTATCCATATGACAGAGAAAGTTATAATAATTTCTTAAGAAGAATATCAAGTACATTAAGGCCACTTGGTTATACAATTACCACTGCAGTAGCGCCAAAAACATTTGCCGAACAGCCGGGACTTCTTTATCAGGGGCATGATTACCCTGTACACGGAGCATTAGCTGACCATGTTATTATTATGACGTATGAATGGGGATACACATATAGTCCTCCTCAGGCGGTGGCTCCGATAAACGAAGTCAGAAGAGTATTGAACTATGCTGTAACTGCAATACCAAGGCAGAAAATATTTATGGGCATTCCGAATTATGGGTATAACTGGACGCTGCCTTTTAGGCCTAATACTGCGGCAACTACCATTTCAAACACAGGAGCTGTAGATCTTGCCAGAAGAGTAGGAGCTGCCATTCAATATGATACGGTAGCACAATCGCCATTTTTCAGATATTATGATGAAAATGGAAGACAGCATGAAGTTTGGTTTGAAGATGCCAGAAGCATACTTGCCAAGTTTACACTGGCGAATGAATTTAGAGTCGGGGGTTTAAGCTATTGGACAATAGGCCGGTATTTTCCTCAGAATTGGCTGATTCTTGAGGAAGTTTTTGATGTACGCAAAGTGCTGTAAAACAATTATAATTATTATGATTATTATACGGACGGTTCTTTTGATTAGAAATAATCAAAGGAACCGTTGTTTTTTTTAATGAGATCAGACTTTAAATTTTATTGTCTTTACGTAAATTAAATTTTACAGCAAATTTAATTAGATATTTAATTGCAAAGCGATTATTGTACGAATATTTGTAATAATAAGTAAAATATTGATGTATTATCAAAATACTTGATAAATATTTACATATATTGTAGAATATAACTATATACATTAATGTAAAATAAATAGAATTAACTCGCTCTTTATCTGCAAATTATGCGCTGTATTCCTAGAGTATCTCTTTTATCAGGAGATATGTAAATATCTAATAGTATGTTATTGAAAATAACTTAAAAAGCTTAGAAGTCTGCTAAATTGGGAGGTCAACAAATATGAAGTTATACAGAAGTTTAAATATTCAATCAAACAAGATAACAAAGTTGATAGCAATAATAGTTGCTGCAGTGGCAACATTGATGATGATAATACCGTCTATACAGGTAAGTGCGGCAAAGTATAAAGATATAAACGGACATTGGGCACAAAAAGCAGTTGAATACCTTTCAAATAAAAACATAATAAGCGGATATCCGGACGGAACATTTAAACCAAACAATACTATAACAGTACAGGAATTCTTAAAAATGGTAGTAGTAGCAAAGGGATACGAACTTCCAAAAACTGATTCAAATTGGCTAGGATGGGCAACAAAATATGCGGCAGCTGCACAGATAAATGGCTTATTTAACAATTCAGAGTTTTACTATGGCAGTGATTATATAAGACCAATTACAAGGTATGAAATGGCAAGAATAGTAGCCAGAGCTTTGAAAGATGAACAATATCCTCCTGTATATAGTGAATTCACAGCTAAGATAAAAGACTATAACAAAATACCTGATAATTTAAAAGAATATGTCTATATAGCATTTGTAAAAGGAATAATATCAGGTTTTGAAGACGGAGAATTTAAAGGACAGCAAAATGCAACAAGGGCACAGGCCGCTATAATGATACAGCA
>Ga0134101_1001687_pt1 | contig 16098 bp, 11 predicted proteins | sample 12_3_2metaG_FD_94446 | JGI IMG/M metagenome (GOLD analysis project Ga0134101, IMG submission 94446) | Switchgrass degrading microbial communities from high solid loading bioreactors in New Hampshire, USA - 12_48_3.3_201_A2 metaG | ecosystem: Engineered > Bioreactor > Semi-continuous > Anaerobic...
ACTTATAATCGAAACAGGAAAGGTCGCACAACTCTCAAACGGTTCATGTCTTGTCAGATACGGCGATACCGTGGTATTGGTCAACGTCTGCGCGTCGGACAAGCCGCGTGAGGGCGTTGATTTCTTCCCTCTCGCCGTCGATTACGAAGAGAGGCTCTATGCAGTCGGAAAAATCCCGGGCAGCTTTTTAAAGCGCGAAGGGAAACCGTCTGAAAAGGCTATTCTCACAAGCCGTCTTATAGACCGTCCAATCCGTCCGCTGTTCCCAAAGGATATGCGCAACGATGTAACAGTATCCATTCTTGTGCTCTCTGTTGAACCAGACTGCCAGCCGGAAATTGCGGGCATGATAGGTACTTCAGTGGCCATCTCTATTTCCGATATCCCGTGGAACGGGCCGATAGGCGGCGTTGCTGTAGGCTATGTTGACAACGAATTTGTCATCAACCCGGACGCAGCACAGCGTGAGAAGAGCGAAATGTATGTTACCGTCGCCGGTACCGAACAAAAGGTTGTTATGATTGAAGCGGGCGCAAATGAAATACCGGAAGATATTATGTTCAACGGTATTATGAGGGCCCATGAGGAAATAAAGAAAATTGTCGCTTTCATCAAAGATATACAAGCACAGGTAGGAAAGCCAAAGTTTGAATACCAGTCCTTTGAAGTCGACCCCGAAATGTTTGAAGATATCAAGAATTTCGCCGAGGAAGACGTAAAATATGCCCTCGATACGAACGACAAGAAAGTCCGCGAGGAAAGACTTAAGGTCGTAAAAGAGAAGGTTATCGAAGAGTTCAGCGAAAAATATCCCGACAGCGAACAGGCAATTGACGAATGCCTTTATAAGCTCCAAAAGATGATAGTCCGCAGATGGCTGCTTGACGAACATCGCCGTGTCGACGGACGCGGAATGAACGAAATTCGTCCTCTGGCGGCTGAGGTTGGGCTGCTTCCGCGCTGCCACGGCTCTGGACTGTTCACAAGAGGCCAGACCCAGGTTCTTACAGTTGCGACACTGGGCCCGATAGGTGACCAGCAGCTCCTTGACGGCATTGATTTTGAGGATACAAAGCGTTATATGCACCATTACAACATGCCTGCCTGGACTGTCGGCGAAACCAAACCGGCACGCGGCCCGGGCAGACGTGAAATCGGTCACGGCGCTCTTGCCGAGCGCGCCCTTGAGCCGGTAATCCCGTCGGAAGAAGAGTTCCCGTACGCTATCCGCCTTGTTTCAGAGGTTTTGTCCTCCAACGGCTCTACTTCACAGGGTTCAGTTTGTGGTTCAACACTGGCGCTTATGGACGCCGGCGTGCCGATAAAAGCACCTGTTGCGGGTATTTCCTGCGGCCTCGTCACTGAAGGCGACCGCTTCTTGACAATGATTGATATTCAAGGTATCGAAGACTTCTTTGGAGACATGGACTTCAAGGTTGCCGGTACTCACAAAGGCATTACAGCTATCCAGATGGATTTGAAGATTGACGGATTGACCCCCGAAATCATTAAAGAAGCGCTCATAAAGACGAGAGACGCAAGGTATTATATCCTTGACGAAGTGTTGCTCAAGGCAATTGATAAACCGCGCCCCGAGCTGTCTAAGTACGCTCCAAAGATGATAACTACTCAGATAGACGTCGACAAAATTCGTGATGTTATCGGTTCCGGAGGCAAGGTCATCCAAAAGATTTGCTCAGACTGTGACTGCAAAATTGACATAGAAGAAGACGGACGTGTATTTATCGCCGCCGTCAACACTGAGAACGGAGAGAAAGCCCTCAAGATAATCAACGCTATAACAAAGGATCCTGAAATCGGAACATTCTATACTGGCAAGGTAACACGCATTATGCCATTCGGCGCATTTGTTGAAATTGCGCCGGGCAAAGAGGGTCTTGTCCACATCTCTAAACTCGACGTAAAACATGTCGACAAGGTCGAGGATGCCGTCAAGGTTGGCGACGAAATCACAGTGAAACTCATTGAAATTGATAATCAAGGAAGGTTAAACTTTTCACGCCGCGATGCTCTTATTGAGCTTGAGGGTATGACCCCTGAACCGGAAGAGTCCCGCCCTCCACGCCGCGATTTCCATAAAGACGGCGGTTCTCGCCCCTTCCATTCACGTGAAGGCGGCCACTCCTTTGAAAAGCGTCGCGATGGAAAGAATTTTTAAACCATAAGCGCAGGCGGCAGAACGTATATTGAACAAAGAGCCGCCGCTGAACAACAAAAAATTAAAGCCTGATGCCAATATTCAATCGGCATCAGGCTTTTTCTTGTCTGCACTATAGTCCCACAATCTAAAAAAGCGGTTTCGTTTCAGCGGAATGGTCTTACATCGTAGAATCCTCTCGGACTGTATTTATATCAAGACACTTGTTCAATTGCGGGCACAAGCGGTTTCGATATAAGACACAGCATCGCCCACAGTTGTAAACATATCCATTTTTTCATATGGAACTTTTATAGAGAATCCATCCTCTATTGACACTGCAAGCTCAACTAACTCCAAACTATCCATATGTAAGTCGTCAGTGAAGCTTGATGACAATTTAATATCCTTTTCTGCTGTACCACTTATTTCACTAATCATCTGCCGAACTTTCGAAAATGTGTCCATAATTTCGACCTCCATAAATTATTACCATTTGAACGCCAACAGAGCATGCTGCCATTTTGTGTTTTCCGCAGCATACATTAAGATATTATCACCCTTTTTAAAACACCCCTTTTCTATCGCATCTGTTAATGCAATTGGTATTGCCGCATTTAACAGCGCCCCTCCTTCGTTGCTAACGGTTATGACTTTATCCAAATTAAGATCTGGAAATTCGCCGCATACTATCTTTATCATCTTCTTAGAAATAACGGGCATTAGATAGTGGTCTATATCACTTGCGCTTGTCCCGACTTTGTCGTTGAATTTATGCATTGCATAAATAAGTACCTTTGGCAAATATTCCCCACTCACCTTACTGGCCTGATACAACGGCCAGCGCTCACGTTTAACTTCATCTGTGGGATAAGGATATCTGGACCCGCCTATTTCGATAATAGAACCATAGGGGACGTCTGCCATAGTCGATTCCATGTCCTTATAATAAAAGCCAGATGAGTCAGACTCATCCGTGCCCTGCAAGACAACAGCCCCGGCACCATCGCCGAAGAACATTAAATTAAACAATGCCCTTAAACCTATGGAACTTTTTTGCTGGATAAATTCTGAAAATCTGTTTGAAATCAAATCTGCTCCGACAACTAACGCATTATGTACTGCAGAGCTTTCGATGAGGGATAACGCAAGATACATAGCTGTACCAAAACCGGCGCAGCCTGAACGAATATCAAATCCCATGCACTTTGAAATCCCTAACCTGTCCTGCAGCAGGGCAAAACATGGCGGAATGGGATAATCGGGGGTAGCAGTTGAATACACGATTAAATCAATATCATCCGGCTTTAATCCTGCGTTATTAATAGCATTTATGGATGCCTGATATGCCATTTCGGTATTAGTGGTAAATGCTTTGCCTGTATTAAAATCAAGCGCACAATACCTGCTGTGGTGCGGCAGCAATTTTGAAACGATTCTGGCTTCTTTATGAAATAGTTCGAAATACACATCATCTGAAACCGCTGGAGGTGCGTATGATCCGGCACCTATTATTTTGCCTTTCATACTGCTTGTCCCCTTTCTTCCACATCAAAACATTTAAAGAATGCCGCAGTGTCTGATGATATGCTGCATTGCTCAGCAACATTTAAAGAAATATCTTCGGGAAGCGGCCTTTTGGTTGTATTAATGTTATTCCGTGAAATAACCCTTCCTGATCTTTTCCCGTAACAGATCCTGCCTGAGATCGGGAAGAATTTCTCCATCCGCTCAAATATATCTTTAAGGTCCTCTTTGAAGATATTTCCAAACGAAAGCGGTACCGCAACGCAAGGAGTAACCGCGCCGTCATTGTTGATTGCCAGATAATGAGCGCCCGCACTGCAGCCCATATAATCCGGACTCTCAAATTCGCAAAAGTTCAATATCGCCGGCACGCCTGCGGATGAGAAATGTTCTTTTTTGAAATCTTTGACGAATTTGATTGCGTCGCAGTATAGATGGCTAAAATCCTTGCCTTCTAAATTCCCCTGCGGAATGGGCATAACAATGCGTATTTCGTTGATTCCCAACGTTTCAACAAAATCAAAATACTTTTGTATCTCGCCCTCTTTTAACAAACTATTGGTGATACAGACTGTGATTGCAGTATAGATATTTGCATCAGTTAACGCCTCAATAGCTGTTAATGCCTCTTTAAACGCACCGGGGTAATGCCGCAGTTCATCTGCTTTATCGCCTTGGTAGTGATCCAAACTGATAATACATCTGGTCAAATTGGTATGCTTAATTTCTGACACAAACTTTTTATCGATATTGTGGCCAGTTGTGTATAATTGCCCTTCAATGCCGTCGGGAATTGCTTTGATGATTTCTAATATATCAGGGTGAAGCATAGGCTCGCCCCCTGTTATCCCAACAGTGGCCGTGCCCAAATCATAGAGTGAACTAAAACAGTGTTTAATGGTTTCGAGGTCCAGCATTTGTACGTCTTTATTCTTTGCCCTGAAACAATGCCAACAGCGGCACTGGCATTTGCCGGTTACCACAATGTCCGCTTGGATAGGTATACGCTTCTTGTGTACCGCGATATGATAAAAATCCCGAACCGCCCTGCTCCACGCGTGGCCTGGAAAAGAAGGATAAAAACTGTTGATAAAATATCGTTTGCTCTCAGGGTCATAACTATAATTCTCATTTTTTGTTCTTAGGAAATCCACTATGCGCCTGCCGGATTCAGGCAATACATTATGTAACATAGCTTCCTCAATTTCGTCAGTTAATTCAAAAAATTTCTTGTACGCGCTCATAATCAACCCCACCTCGTCTATTAATCAGCCGGTTCCATCTGATTATTCACCCGACTTTAACGACTCTACCATATCCAGTTTCTTCACTTTTCTGCTCACGAGAACACCTACGATTATTGAGGTTCCCACCGCAATGCAAGTCGACAGCAATAGTTTTGTTGAAGATATAATAGGGGTATATTCGAATGTATCGGTTGTTACAGCTCCCACATATGCTTTCAAAAACAATAAACCTGCAGGTATACCCAACAACCATCCGATGACTATATTGAAAATAGTGTCTTTGAAGATAACAGCACGTATCTCTTTCTGATGAAACCCTAACACCTTCATAGCTGCATATTCCCTTCTCCTTTCTGTATAATTTAAAATGCCAAGGTTATATAGTATAACCACAGTGAGCAGAATTGCAGCACTTAACAACAACATAATAATCATTTTCACGCTGTTAAGAATCTCATCAGCGTCATTTAATTGCTGGTCCAGCGTAATTATATCTTTAACATATGCCTCATTTTTTATATCGTCTAAATTTGACTTTCCTGTAAGCAGTGCCGTCGGTTTAAAGAAGGAACTCTTATCAATACCGCTCGGGTTTTGAATTGTCCCTAAGCTGCTTAATGCGCTGATTTGTTTCGTTGTATTTTTAAGGGCGCTGTTAAATTCAGATTGACCGTCATAAAGCTCTTTTGAGCCGTCAGAAATTTTTTGCATGGCATTAGCCAGTTTGTTTTGGGACGATGACGCTTCCGAATACTTTTGGGCAAGCTCTTGACATCCCGCTTTGAGCTGTGCAGTGCCGCCTTTCATTTTCTTTACAGCGCTGACGAGCTGAGCCAAGCTTTCGTTGGCTTTTTTCTCTGCGCTGTTAATCTTCGAAAGGTTGTTTGACAAAGTTGAAACTCCGCTTTTTAGCTGCATAATAGTAAGCCCCATCGTCAACGATGAATTTCCGAGGTTTTTTGACAGCAGATTCCACTGCTTATACTCCGGAGTCTCCGATAATTTATGCTGTTCCCCGTTTTTAGTAGTGACATTATAATTGCCGATAGCTTGCTGGAGCGTCTCCATATTCTTAACGCTCATTTGCAATTTATCATATTGGTCATTGCTGAATGACATATTTAATTGGCTCGAAAGGTCGCGGAGTGATGAATTAACCTTGCCAATGTTATTCCCTATTTCTGAATAACCTGACTGTAATTTCACTAATCCGTCCGACAGGGAAGCAACACTGTCATCAAGGGATGACAGATGATTTGACAATGTTTTAATGCTGTCAGTGCCAACTGATAACCCCTGATTTAACTTTTTAACACTGTCGCTCACGGTTGCAAGTTGCTCGGAAAGGTTCTTTGAACCGGACACCAGGTTCTGCGACGCGCTTTCAAGTTTTTCAGCGCTGTTTGACGTATTCTTTGACGCAGCATTTAGCTTGCTGACACTCGCGCTTAAAGATTTTGCGCATAGGTTTTCCCATGCTTCGTCAGACATGTAAATACCTTGGGGCGTTGGAGTTGTGACAATATCCGCCACATTGGCAGTAAATGGAGTAGGATATCCTAAAACCCGAAACTTTATGTAGTCCCCTTTTTTAATATTCATGTCCTGTGCCAGCCTGCGGGAAACCAGCAGCTTATCATCAGGAAGAGCCACATCATCATTTGCCTGATTCTTGAGATGCACATATATGCCCGGCCCTAAGACAGAAAGCACTGCATTTTTCTGCTTATCCTTTGATGTTTGGATTTCTATTGCGCATTCTTCAACCCACTGTCCGTCGGAATTTAACTTTGAATAAAGGGTTTCCCGGTCTTTTTGCCCAGCGTTGGAGGATAACGTTATTTTGGACACATAATCATATTGTGTTCCGTATACATAGTGATTAGCCTTGACTAAAGAGTCATTTAAGCCAAAGCTCGCAATCAACAAAACCATGCTCCCCAAAATCGCCACTATGCCGGTCGCCGTCCGAATCTTGTTTCTTGAGATATCCCTTAAAGTCCATTTCCATTCAAACGATATAAGGTTCCAAATAAACGGTATACGTTCAAGGGCTATCTCTTTTCCGCTCTTCGGAGCAGCTTCTCTCATTGCCTCGGCAGGCATGCCCTTTATGCCCTTTCTGCTTGCAAAAGCTGACGAAACCACGCAGCAGATTACGATTAAGAGTGCCGCACCAAATGAAGCCCAGGAATTCTTTACTTCCCAGCGAGGCATCGTATAAAACTTTTTCTGCAGGTTCAGCAATGTTGGCGAGATTACGTGCGGGGCAAGTATCAATCCTACGGCGGAACCCAATAAACTTATCACAAGGCCATAACAAGCATACATGAAATATAGCTGTCCGTTTCTGAAACCCAAGGCTTTAAATGTACCTATCTGCGTCCGCTCCGTTTCTACGACGCGCTTCATAGTTGTCTGCATGGTCAATAGGGTTAAGAAGAAAAATAATATAGAGAACATTATTGACATTTTTTTCATTTGCGAAATCTTGTTTGTATAGTTATAAACCCCTGACCAATTTGACCTATCAAAAAAGCCAATATATTTTGAGCCTAACTTATCTTCGACGTCATCTCTTAATTTTAAATTATCCGCTTTTTTTGAGGTTTTTATTTTTACTTGGTTATATAAAATGTCGTCCTCGTTATCGCTTAATGATTTAAATATGTCGCCTGAAACATACGCATACCCGTTCTGCGCATGATTTGGCGCAAACAAACTGCTATTTGGGCCTGTGTAAAAGATATAATCAGGGCTTAGAATAATGCCCTTAACGGATACGGTCTTTTCCTTGCTGTTATTTGAGATTTTAAGTGTGTCGCCGACAGAGATATGGTTTGCCGTTGCAAATTCCTTATCAATCCAGCAGCCGCTCTCATTTGTATTGTATTTGCTTCCGCTGACAGTATCCGGTATCGATATTTGATTAGTCTTATTGTAAATTAGTCTGATTTCAGCATCTTTTGAATCCTTTAACTTAACTGTAGCGTCCTCAATTGCGGCAGCCTGAACGCTTGAAACATTGTCGATTTCTTTAATTCTGTCAATATCTGAATCGGTAATTTCATCCCCACTAATCCAGACATCTGCCAACCGGCTTTTTTCAAACCAGGCATTACCCTGGTTTTGCATGCCCAGCCAAACCCCTTCAATGCCTGTATAAATCAGCACCGCCAGCAGTGACATTACGAATACAGAGCAGAATTGAGCTTTAAAATCCCAAAAATCGCGCAACATTTTTTGGAACAGCCGTCTCATCTCACCATGTCACCTCTTCCATGCTGACGGGATTTTTATTATCTGTAACCTGTACTACATGGCCGTCTTTTAGCCGGATTACCCTATCTGCTGCAGGCGCTATGGCAGAGTTATGTGTAACGACAACTACTGTTTTCCCTTCATTATGAGCGATATTCTGTAAAAGCTGCAAAATAGTCCTTCCCGTTGCGGAATCCAAAGCTCCCGTAGGTTCATCGCATAGAATTAGATCAGGATTTTTACATAATGCCCTCGCAATTGATGTGCGCTGCATTTCACCTCCTGACATTTCAGACGGAAAGTTCTTCATGCGCTTTTCCAACCCTACCGCCGAGAGCATTTTTTTGGGGTCAAGCGGGTTTTTCCCCAAACGGGCAGATACATCGACATTTTCATAAGCGTTTAAATTTGGTATGAGGTTATAAAATTGAAACACAAAGCCCACATCAGTCCGGCGGTAATCCGTCAACTGCTTATCGGAAAGTGCGGTGATCTCTTTATCCCCCACAAAGATTTGGCCAGATGTCGCTCTGTCCATCCCTCCGAGTAAATTTAATGTCGTGCTTTTGCCAGACCCGCTAGGGCCTAAAATTATCGTAAAAGAATCTTTCTCCACAGAAAAATTTGCATTTGCTAAAGCCTTAATCTTTTCTTTCCCGGCGCGGTATTCTCTCGTGACATTATTAAATACAATATAAGGCATCCGCAGTCTCTCCTCAGTTAATTTGCTAAATTGATTATTTGCTAAACTGTATAGTATCTAAATATATGAATACAAAAAAAGCGAATTACTCTCATTCGCTTTTTTCCATCTCTAATGTTTTCCATACTTTTTTCAATTCCATTCCCAATGATGCCAAGAGTTCACATGTTCCCGGCGGCTGCTGTGCCAACAAATGCTCAATTTTTTTATTAAGGTATTTATGAAATCTTTCATGACCACGATATACTTTTTTGCCGTCTTCGGTCAGGCTTAAAACAACTTCATTTTCCGTCTCAGGTGAGACACTTTTTATAACCAAATTTTTTTTGACCAGCTTACGTACCATTTGAGAAACAGCGCCTTTGGTCACATTCTGATACATAGCTAATTTGGTAATATTGATTTTGTCGTGTTTTCCAATCGCATCAATCGTATGTACTTCACTGAGATATAATTTTTGGCCGATTCCGTAAGAGTATGGTTTCTTGTCAAGTTCGATGTATTGATTGATGACCTGCCGGAATAGCTCACATAAGTCATCAATGGTAACACTATCGCTCATGTAAAATGTTTCCTCCTGTTTACTTGCTAAACATATTATATGTCATTTTTTTGATTACTGTCAAGGAAATTTTCAATTCAGACAAATTGTACTCGTAAATGATGGAGATATCCCGATTCACCTTTTCAGCGGTGCTGCTGCACCCATACTTGCCCACAATTTATTCCCTTCTGACTTTGGCAATGTCGGAGAACTGCGAAAAAACGCCTACGGCAGTATAAGCATTTCTGTCCCCCTATATACTTTTCCTATAAGAGGGCAAAGGCTGCGGTGTAAACGCACCGCAGCCTTACCGAATAAAGTTTGTCCATACATGCTCTTCATATTTTGGTTTTGGTATACCGGCTTTTTTCCCGGCTTCAATACATTTGAGCAGCCACGCCATGTTTTTTGCCAATGTTCTCAAAGTCTGCATCCCCTCAAGGTCCTGTTTTACCTCATCGGGCGTATTGCCATGGATCTGGTTCCAATATTGTGAGGACACGACATGCATGCTGCTTATCGTAAAATAATGGTTCATCTGGTCAAAAGCCGCGCTTGCACCGCCCCTGCGGCAGCTGACGACCGCGGCGGCGAGCTTGTTTTCGAATCCCTTTCCGGCATAGAAAACCCTATCCATAACCGACTTGACTTGACCCGATATTCCGGCGTAATATACAGGTGTACCGACAATTAAAGCATCTGCGGCTTTCAACTTTTCAATAATTTCATTTACGATATCATCTGAAAACACACATTTGCCCATCCTCCGGCAGCCACCGCACGCTGTGCACCCGCGAATCGGTTTTTTGCCGATTTGCATAATCTCGCAATCAATGCCTTCCTTTTCGAGTTCCTTTTTTATTTCACAAAGGCCGGTATAAGTACAACCTTTTTCGTTAGGGCTCCCGTTAATAGCCAAAACCTTCATATTGCTCACTTCCCCTTTTTGTATTGCATTATAATCAATTATGGTTTAAAATTTATTGAAACGCCTATAAAAAATATAGCTAACTTGATACATAAAAGCAAGCCCTGGACATGCCCAAACGGCCAAAGAATTATGCCAGTTTATAATTTAAAAAACGGCTACTGCATATATTTGAAAGGCTATTGAAATGATGTCTGCCGGCACAATGGCCCATTTCGAGGTTTAACCCATGCCGTTACCTGCTCGAAAATGTTAATTGTAGCTTGGATATACTTTCTGCCTTCCGGCAACTCTTTTCACCTGCGAAAATATATGACTTATTAACGAAACAAAAAGGAGGAAATTTATGAACAGAGAAGATTTACTAAAGATTCCAAAGCTGGGATTTGGGTTAATGCGTCTTCCCAAAAAAAATGGTGAAATTGATATCAATAGGGTAAACACTATGGTTGACGCCTATATGAAAAACGGATTTACCTACTTTGACACCGCTTATGTTTATCAGGGCTCAGAAGTCGCTCTCAGAAAGTCACTTGTCGAGCGGTATCCGAGGGACAGTTTTTTTGTCGCCGACAAGATGCCTGGATGGGTGCTGAACTCAAAAGAAGACCTTCAAAAGGTATTTGACGAACAGCGTAAACGCACCGGGCTTGATTATTTCGATTTTTATCTGCTTCACAGCATTGAAAAGAGCAATTTGGACAAGTATAACAAGTACGACTGCTGGGAATGGGGACTGAAGATGAAAGAAAAAGGGCTCATACGCAACTTCGGTTTTTCATTCCACGACACGCCTGAATTGCTCGACCAGCTTCTGACAGAACACCCGGAAGTCGATTTCGTACAGCTTCAGATTAACTATATTGACTGGGACAGTAATACTGTTCATTCAGGGAAATGCTATGAAGTCGCAAGACGTCATAATAAGCCCATAATCATAATGGAGCCAGTAAAAGGCGGAAATCTCGCCTCATTGCGCCCAGAAATCGAGAAAAAAATGAAGGCTGTAACCCCGGATAAATCAATTGCTTCGTGGGCTATGCGCTTCTGCGCAACACTCGACGGAGTAATGGTTGTGTTGAGCGGCATGTCAACCGAAGAACAGATGAACGACAATATCAACACTATAAAAAACCTTGTTCCTTTCTCTGACGCGGAAAAAGCCTGCCTTAAAGAAGTAATTGATGATATTCTCAATACTCCTACTGTCGGCTGCACTGGATGTCGCTACTGTGTTGACGGCTGCCCAAATCAAATTAAAATACCCGATATCATAAAGACATATAACTCATATCTTACTTATGGAGACCATGAGCAATATCACTCTGCCTACAAAGAAGCTGCCGGAGACGGACACCGGGCAGGAGACTGCATTGCGTGCGGCCAATGCGAGAGTATCTGTCCACAGCATCTCGAGATCACTGATATTCTAAAGAAAGCGTCAAAGGTATTTGACTGATATTTTGAGTGAAGATAAAAAGAGCGTGCTGCAGAATAAATCTTGCAGCACGCTCTTAATTTAATTCTCTTTAACATTAGGGCGCAGTTTATTAAGATATTTAGCCAAAACCTGTTTCTCAAGATCTATGACGAGCGGTTCTTTCAGAACATTCAAAATAATCATATAGACTCCAAAAAAGATTAAAGCCGATATTACCAGCTTTAAGAAATTGCCTGTCGGAACCATTTTAATGGGCAGTGACAGAGCAGATGATAAAATCAATGACATTATTATTTTCGAATGCTCTAATTTTCTAAACAAAGGCAAGACCATTTTTCTCAAGGCAAAAAATTGGACAATGAATACCGTTGTTTCTGCAGCGAGCGCAGCGATTGAAGCTCCGGATGAAGCAAGGGGCGGTATTAAAATGAAGTTTATTATTAAGTCTATTGTCGCGCCGGCAATCTCAGAGTATAGTACTATTTTTTCAAATCCCATTGGTACGAGCATTTGAATGCCCATAAGATTTGTAAGCCCAATAAGCAGAACCGTCGGCATTATAAGCTGCATCGGGATAACGGCGCCCACAAAAGCTTTTCCAGATAAAAACAGAATACTTTCTTTTGCATAGATTATAAAATAAATCGTAACCGGACAAGCAAGCAAGACAACAAACTCAATCGCCTTTTTAGTTATCTGCCTAAATTCCTTTTTCATTCCATTGTCGAAATAGAATGACACCCTCGGGAGCAGAACCGCACCTAATGATGTAACGAAGCTGACTAAAATTGACTTTATTTTAACAGCGGCGTTGTAATAACCGACATCTATGTTGCCTTTTATCGCGCCAAGCATTATATTATCAAGATTAGTATATATAGTTGCGGCTACCGACATCGCAAAAAAGATTAGTATTGGTTTGAAATGCTGTTTTAAATCATAATGCCCGACATAGCGAAAGCTTATTATTTTCCTTATATTTATAAAATTTAATATATTCGAACCGACACCGGCAAATATCGTGATTCCGCCGTAGATGATGTAATCCTTTTGCTGCTTAACCAGTAGAAACATGGCTACCAGCGCAACGAGTTTGAAGGCTACCGACCTTACGGTTATATATGAATATTGTTCAAGCGCTTTATATGCCCATTCCATGCCAAGCGCATTAAACAGTATAGTTGAGCTGACAACAATAAACAATACTTTATCGCTTTGAAGCCTTGGGATAAACAACAATGCAGCAAAAAAGGCTATATATGCAAAGACGCACATGATAATGTTAATAAAAAATATTTCATGCACTGTTCTTGTCAGTTTTTCTTTATCTTCCCTTACCTTTGCACATGCTCTTATGCCGTAGGTTGGAATTCCAAGCTGAGCGAACATTGAAAAGTACGTGACAACTGATGTAGCAAACGCCACTCTGCCTGTGCCCTCAGGCAGTAATATCCTTGATACATAGGGGAATGTAATAAGCGGGAAAATTATATTTGACAGTGTCAGAATGCAGTTCATTACGAAATTAAATTTTACTGATCTGATTTTAGGCACAGTTTATCCCCTTTGTATTCGCAGTTATTGTATTACCTTTAACTTTTTTAACATAGTTAATATAAAAATATAACCAGAATAGCCGGTAAGGCGAAGAATCCGGACGAGTTTTATATAGCCGAGGTTTTTACCCCAGCCTATCAAATAATCAAATAATTCGGCATTACAATTTTTAAATTCGCGCTCAAAATTTTTAATTTCTTCTTTAATTGCTTTTGTTGGAGTCATCGTAAAATAGATTGCATACTGGTTAGCTATCATTTTTAATATTCTATTTTTAATAAAACCAGATTTTTCAGCGTTTATTGTGTTTTCGATGCCATTAAAGTAGTTTAATAAGCTCAAGCATACACGCTTGTGCTGGTTCCTGCGCTTATGCTGGTTTCGTATGTTCATGCTTTGGTCTTCTCTTCCCAGCAGATAATCGTATATAGGATAATCGAAAACCACTGCTGTATTGACGTTTTTTATCGGGTACAGTGTATATTCTACATCGACATAAAAACAATGCTCGTCGATTTTTATATCCAAATCCTTTAGAATTTGCGTTTTAAACGTTACGGCATGCATTGCTATGTCAAATTTATCGCAGATCTCATCAAAATTGATAATCTGATTATAATTTTGAAAATCCTCTGACATGGTATTGAACAAAACCTTGTTGCCGTCAATTATCCTGTAATAAGTATTGATCGCTATGTCAACATCGTGATTTTCGAGATAATCAATTAACCTTATTATGCCGTCCTTTTCGACCCAGTCATCGGAATCGACAACTTTAAAGTATTTTCCTGAGGCGTTTAATATGCCTGTATTTATCGTTGAACCATGTCCGCCGTTTTCTTTTGATATAAGCTTAAATGTGCCGGGATGCGCTTTAACGTAGCCTTCCGCAATCTCGGCTGTTTTATCGGTCGACCCATCGTCAACAATCAAAACCTCGAGTTTATCAAGTATTTCATCAATAACAAAGGAATCAAGGCATTTTGATAAATATTTTTCCGAGTTATATGCCGCAATGCTTATTGTTAGAACTTTTGGTGTATTTCCGCTCAATTTCATTCTCCTTTAAAGACGAGTTTAATGATGCTGCGTAATTTTTACACTGCTGTGTTTTTCACAGTTATATTCTGTTCATCCACGCTTGTTTTCGCTGGTTTTTTACCCAAGTAATAAAGTGCAAGCGGTATCATCATTAAGTGCTGCTGTACGCAGAAATAGCCTTCTGTATTGTCAGTCAAATAAGTTACAAATATAAATACGGTGATAATTATATAGCATTTTGTTATATTAAAGCTAAAGCGTTTGGCTAAAACCTTTGGTATCCTAATAAGGTAATACCAAAGCCACAATACAGTTCCGATAAATCCTAATTCTATATAAATTTTAAAGAGTTCATTATGAAGCCCTGGCACTTTAGCCATATAGCTTACTTGCTCTTCAGTTGTACTTTCAAGCAATTTACTGACGACGCCATACCCTTTGCCAAAATAGGTTATTTGGAAGTCACTAAATTGACTAAAATATGAGTAAAGTATTGAGCGCCCCATTGTATTTACATTCGCCATTTCTAAAATTTCATTTAACATGCCGGACACGGTAAGGAAAATATATGCCATACTTAAAACTATTCCGCTATACCCGACAATTTGGATAAACCGCTTCTGTCTTTTCAAACTTATCTTATTTAAGATCAATCCAAATACAAGAGCTACAATAAATGCGGCAAAGCCAATCCTTTTATTGCCTAATATAAAGCAAATAATACCGAAAACGAATAATGCTTTATGAGTTTTAATGGTTTCCCTTGACATAAAAATAAAGCAAAGAAGGTATAGACCTAAAACATAAATCACTTCATTGGTTTCCAAAAATTTTTCAATTCTAATCGGGCTGGTTGTTCTGCCAATATACAATAATTGCTGGAACAATTGGAGTGGGTTTGTTTTGCAAACAGATATAATAATATTTACTGCATAATGCAATACAGCTGCGCTAAATCCATATAATAGCGCCTTTTTTTTATACAAATAAACAAATGCCATTGCCGAAAACAGGGCAATAAGCAAGTAAAGCGTAGTGGAAATACATCTCGTATAATATCTGAATGAGGCATGCGATGCTAATAACAAAATAAGAGTATAACCAATAATTAAAAGCCGGGGAACTAAATGAATATTCGTATAAACCTTAATATCTGATGGGAGCTGTTTCAGATGATACCACTTAAGTATCGCAGCAAGAATAAAACCAATGCAAACCACAAATTTGCCATAATAAAATATATACCAGGCGGCTGTCAGTGGTTTTCCGAAGAAAGTATAGTTATTGCCACAAAATGTAAATGCCAATAGAATTATTCCGATGATAGCTTTTGGATTGAATTTGATTTTTTTTATATCCATTAAAACGCCCCCGACAAATTTCAATTTAAATTTCAAAAGACGATTTTTCAGGCAGTATCCTATCAAAAGCCTGTTTGATAATATCTTTTTGATATTCAAAATCGTTCAGTTCCGCAACGTCATTTATACATATCATTTTATATTTTTGCTTTGTTATAGCATCAACTATCGCGGTATTATCCTCGGTAATCGGGAAATATTTTGCAATCTTTTTTGACCGCGGCATAAACCTGCCGGAAGCCAGTTGCCAGTATCTGAACAACCACTGGTTTACGTCCATATTATTGCGGAATTTATGTGAAGAAGTCTCGCTCAGAAGTTTAGGCTCCT
>Ga0134101_1001699_pt1 | contig 15969 bp, 22 predicted proteins | sample 12_3_2metaG_FD_94446 | JGI IMG/M metagenome (GOLD analysis project Ga0134101, IMG submission 94446) | Switchgrass degrading microbial communities from high solid loading bioreactors in New Hampshire, USA - 12_48_3.3_201_A2 metaG | ecosystem: Engineered > Bioreactor > Semi-continuous > Anaerobic...
CAAGCATTTCCTTTTCAAAAATAATGGTGTTGATAAGAATGGAACTAAAAAGAAACTTGCATGTGGGTTAACTGCTGATATTAAGGTTGGAAGCAGAAATTCATATTCGGTTCTGAAGTTCAATAATGAAGAAAGGTTCATTGAATGGGATATTGAACCGGGTGAAGAATATCAACAGCTTCCAAAATGGTTGTTTCCGGTAAATTCAAATATGGATTTTCTTGATATGGAAGTTGGTGATGGCAGAAACCAAGCGTTATTCAATTATATTTTAACACTTCAGGCTTCAGATTTCACTGTTGAAGAAGCAAGGGAAACTATCAGAATAATAAATAAGCATGTTTTAAAGGTTCCATTAAGTGATTCTGAACTTGAAGTAATTTTACGGGATGATGCTTTTAAGAAACCAATTTTCTTTAAGGGAACAACTTTCCTATTTGATAAATTTGCAACCTATATAAAAAACAATCATCACATCATCAAAATAAATAACCAGCTTCATATATACAAAGATGGTGTGTATGTAGATGGGCAACAAGAAATTGAAGCTGAAATGATAAGGCATATAAGTAACCTGAATAAAGCAAAAAGAAATGAAGTAATGGCTTACTTAAACCTGTTAATAAGAGATAACACCCCAACATCATACGCAAATTTGATTGCCTTTAAAAATGGGATTTATAACATTATGACTGATGAATTTATGTCATTTTCCCCTGAAATTATCATCACCAATAAAATCAATTGGAATTACAATCCGGCAGCTTATTCAAAACTGGTGGATGATACTTTAAATAAAATTGCCTGCCATGATAAGCAAATAAGGATGCTGCTGGAAGAAGTAATTGGTTATTGCCTTTACAGAAGAAATGAATTAGGTAAAGCTTTTATCTTGATTGGTGACAGGGCAAATGGTAAATCAACATTCCTGGATATGGTCAAGACAATGTTGGGTGATGAAAATATTGCTTCTCTTGATTTAGGGGAATTGGGTGACAGGTTTAAAACTGCTGAACTATTTGGGAAGCTTGCCAATATAGGTGATGATATAGGTGATGAATTCATTGCCAATGCTTCAATATTCAAAAAGCTGGTTACTGGTGACAGAATCAATGTTGAACGAAAAGGGCAAGATCCTTTTGAATTCAACAATTATGCAAAACTTCTTTTTAGTGCCAATAACATTCCAAGGATTAAAGATAAAACTGGTGCAGTGCAAAGAAGATTAACCATTATTCCATTTGATGCAAAGTTCAGTGCAGATGACCCGGATTATAGACCATACATAAAATATGAGCTTCGACAACAGGAATGTATTGAATATATGATATTGCTTGGAATTCAAGGGCTGAAAAGGGTTTTGTTAAATCAAAAATTCACTGATTCAACAAGAGTTGAACGGGAACTTGAAGAATATGAAGAATCCAATAACCCAATCATTGGCTTCTTCAAAGAAATTAGTGAAGAAGAAGTTGACAATGAACCAACCAAGAACATTTATAAGCAATACCAGGTATATTGTGCTGAAAATAATCTTCAGCCATTAAGTAGAATTGAATTTTCAAGACAAGTTACAAGAAGGTTTAATTATGAAATTGTTGATAAAAAAATTGATGGAAAAAAGCATAGAGTATTTCAGAAAAGGAGTGATTAATTTGCAAGACAGATGTGTATGTTGTGGGGAATATGTTCCTGAAGGTAAAAATTCCAGTTGTATTTGATGATATTGGAGGTGTAGTTTGATGGGTGACAAGAGAAATCCAAAGTATAATCAAAGCGGATGTGCTGACCCAACAGCTTATGAAGCAATTAGTCAAGTAATTAAAGAGGAAACAGAACTTGATAAAAAGGTTCACAACCTGATAAGTGTTCTAAAGTTCATCATTGATTGGGCTGGATTTGAACTTATCGGCAGAATTGAAATCAGGGATAAGAAAACCGGAAAAGAATTTAAGTGAAAGGGGTTTATGAAATGGATTATAGAGAACAAGCTAAAAGGTTATTAAAAAATTATTTTAAAGCAATTGCATCTAAAGCAGGGATGCGTTGGGATAGTGATTATGATGTAGAAATAGCGGATATAGTTGATTTAATTATGGATGGAGTTAAAAAAGAACTAATGCAAGAATTACAAGAAGTAAAATGATATTTTTTACCCTGGAAGTTCAGGAACTTGAATATTAAGTTTCAAGAAATTGAAGGAAAGGTGGTCATTATGTTATTTAATGTTACAGAAGCAAGAATAAAAGCTTTTGAAGAAATGATGAGTAAACACTTACCTGCTACCTTTATTGATTGGTTGAAAGAAAACGGGTTCTTTACAGCACCAGCTTCAAGAAATCATCATGGAAATTATGAAGGTGGTTTGTTTGACCATTCTTATGCAGTAGCTGAACAATTAAAGCAGCTTACCAAAGTCAACAGGTTGAAGTGGGAACATCCCAGGTCACCATTAATTGTAGGAATGTTTCATGACCTTTGTAAGATTGATACTTACACAATAGCAGTAGACAATCCTGGGGTTGAAATGTTTGGTGGTGAAGTTAAAGGAAGAACTTATGTTATTGAATACAATGATGATGACTTATTGCTTGATGGTCATGGGGATAAGTCAATAATGTATTTGGCACAGCATATGAAGCTTACACCTGAAGAAGTTATGTGCATCAGATGGCATATGGGGGCTTTTGATGAAAAGCACAATTGGAAGTATTACACCAGGGCAATTAAGAAATATCCTAATGTTTTGTGGACACATACAGCAGATATGATTGCTTCACAAATAATGGGGGTGTAGTAATGGAAGAAATTAAGGTTGAAGAAATCAATGAAATGTTAAAAAATATGTTGACCCTTGGTCAGTATGTTGAACTTTTGCAGTTGATGATAAAAGAATGTGAAATCTTTATGGATAATAATGGGGGTGTAGTTAATGAAAGCAATTAAAACGAAAACAGCAAACAGGGTTTACACTGGTGAAGGTTGTCAGCCTTTACCCGCAACTGTAATTCAATTCAGTGATGGGAAGCTGGTAACAGAAACTTGCTTTGAATTGGATGAAGCGGAACTGGAACAGGTCAGGAAAAGTAAAAGGATTTATTTGACCTTTGTTGGTCAGACAATAATTCCTTTTATGCTTCATACAAAGTCAAATGCAGAACCTACAATTGAACCTGCGGTTCAAGATGAAGGCAAAAGTTCAAGATGGGTTCAAGATGTAAACAAGACATCTTGAACCGTATCAAATACAGTAACAGCAAAGGTTTGAGGGGTGCGGTTCAAGATGGTTCAAGATAAAATGAAAGTTCTTTATATATTACATTTTTTTTTTAATTAAATACTTAAAACAAATAAATATATATCTAAATAATAAAAGTATATAAGCATACATCTTGAACATCTTGAACCTGAAACCTTGAACCTATTGATATATAAAGCTTTGAAGGGGTTCAAGATGTAAAAATCATCTTGAACCAATCTTGAACCATGTTGAACCAGGATAAGAAAGGGTGATTTTATGAAAGAAGATTTGAAAGTTGATATTCAAAATTTAATAGATGTTGTTCAGGAATTATTAATTGAGTTGAAAAAGAAAGGTTTTACAAAGCATAATAAACAGACTGCTTTTCAGAAAACAGAACAGTTACTTTATAATTATATGAACTTCAAGCAGGTTATAGCTGATAAACAAAAGGCAATTGAACAAATAAAGCAAGAAGGTATTCAGAAAAGAAGTAAAAGTATTGTAAATTTTACAGAAAATTATCAGCTTGATACCAGAAATGACTTTGAAAAAGCTGAAGAACAAATTGAAGCACTTGAAAATTCAATTATGATAACCAAACGATACATAGAAATAATAGATGCTGCACTGTCAAAGCTTGAAGATGATAATTATTATGACCTAATCAGATTAAGATATTTTGAAGGTAAGACCAGGGAAGAAATTGCAGAATATTTTAATGTTGATGTTGCAACTGTTAGTAGAAATAAAAATCGTTTGATTAACATATTGAAAATTCACTTGTTTTCAGATGAAGTTATATGTGAAATTTTCAGATAAAGGGGTGAAGTCATGAATAGGGCTGAAAGAAGAAGGCTTCAAAAGAAGGGTATTACAGCAAAAGACCTGAAAATGATTGAAGAAGCTTCAGCCAAGGATGCAATAAATTATGCAACTAATGCAATGATAGCATCCTTTGCTATATGCCTTCATGATAAATGGGGCTGGGGTAAAATAAGATTAAAAAGGTTACTTGACCAGGTGAATGAAACCTTTGATTGTATTGATAAGGATTATGTGACTATTGAGGATATAAAGAAAGTCATATTTGAAGAAACGGGAATTCTCATAAAATAAATGTCACATTATATGTCACATTAGCACACTTGTAGTGCATTATATATAGATGTTAAAATATTAGTGTCGAATAATAGTAAAATTTCCCAATCCCTGAAAAAGAAGAATGTTCAGGCTTACCTCCGGCTTGAATGTTCTCTTTTTTAATTTATAAAGAAAGGTAGGTGATAACATGGCAAAGTTGACTAAAAAACAGAAAAAATTTTGTGATGAATATTTGATTGACCTAAATGCAACCCAGGCTGCTATTCGTGCAGGTTACAGTGAAAAAACTGCAAGGTTTATTGGTGCTGAAAACTTAACAAAACCTAACATTCAGGAATATATACAACGAAGAATGAATGAAAGAGAAAAGCGAACAGAAATTACCCAGGATATGGTATTGCGTGAATTGGCAAAGATTGCATTTTCAAATGGTTCTGATTTTGCCAAGGTTGTCACCAAGCCAAGAAAAAAGATGGTTTGGAATGATGAAATTCAAGAATATGAGGAAAAGGAAGTTGAAGAACAATTTGTTGAAATAATTGATACTGATTTGCTTCCTGGTGATAAAAAGGCAGCTATTGCATCTATCAAAGAAACAAAGCATGGAATTGTAGTTGAACCATGCGATAAACTCAAAGCACTTGAATTGATTGGTAGGCATCTTGGAATGTTTAAAGATAAGATTGAATTATCAGGTCAGGTGAACAATCCATTTGATGAACTATCAGTTGAAGAATTAAAGAAGTTGATTGTAGATGAAGATTGATAAATATAGCAAGTCTTTTCAATTGCAGGTTAAGTTGGCACTTGCAAGAAAAGACTTTTTTTCATACTGCAATTTAAGAGCACCTGACTTCTATAAAAAAGATAGAAAATATTTGACAGAACTTTGCAATGAGTTTCAAGCCTTTTATGAAGGTGATGATGAAGTTCTTATTGTCAATATGCCACCAAGACATGGTAAGTCAAGAACAGCAGGATTATTTGTTGAATGGGTTCTTGGTAGAAATAAGAATGAAAAGATTATAACAGGTTCATATAATGAAACCCTTTCAACTGTTTTTTCAAAGAATGTAAGAAACAGCATCCAAGAAGTTAAAGTTGATGAAAATAAAATTGTTTATTCTGATATATTCCCGAACACCAGGATTAAACAAGGTGATGGGGCAATGAACCTTTGGAGTTTAGAAGGTGGATACAATAATTACCTTGCTACTTCTCCAACTGGTACTGCAACAGGTTTTGGTTGTACCCTGATGATAATTGATGACCTGATAAAAAATGCACAGGAAGCTTATAATGAAGAAGTTCTTCAGAAGCATTGGGATTGGTTTACAAATACCATGTTTTCCAGGCTTGAAGAAGGCGGTAAAATCATTATCATAATGACTAGGTGGGCAACTAGTGATTTGGCTGGAAGGGCTTTAGAATACTTCAAAGAAACTGGTGCAAAAGTAAGACATATAAGCATGAAAGCTTTACAAGATGATGGAACAATGCTTTGCCCTGAAATACTTTCAAGAAAATCTTATGAAGCAAAATGTAAAGCTATGGGTATTGAAATTGCATCAGCCAATTATCAGCAAGAACCCATTGATATTAAAGGTAGATTATACACCAGCTTCAAGACTTACACCAAATTACCTATGGATGAAAAGGGTAATCTTTTATTTACATCAATCAGAAATTACACTGATACTGCTGACCAGGGTGATGATTACCTTTGCAGTATTAATTATGGTGTTTATAATGGTGAAGCTTATGTTCTTAATGTGTTATATACAAAACAACCAATGGAAGTTACAGAACCAGCAGTTGCAAAGATGTTATATGAAGATAAAGTAAACATTGCAGATATTGAATCTAACAATGGTGGTAGAGGATTTGCAAGGCAGGTTGAAAGAATACTACATGAAAAATATAGGACTAATAGAGTTCAGATTAATTGGTTCCATCAATCCAAGAATAAGAAAGCAAGAATACTTTCAAATTCAACTTGGGTTATGAACCATGTTTACTTCCCGGTAAATTGGGCAGATAGATTTCCTGAATATTATGAAGCAATGACCAAATATCAGAAAGAAGGTAAAAATCTTCATGATGACGCACCTGATGCAACAACAGGAATTGCGGAAAAAATTGGTCAAGGTTCAACATTTAGCTTTGATTAAAAGGTGGTGAATTACATTGTTTGGATTTCTGAATTTCGGAAAAGAAACAAGAAGAATTAATAAAATTATTGCTGAAGGTGCAAAGACCAGGATGACTGATAAACAATTCCTGGAACGTGAAATTGCAAAGTTTAAGAATTCACCAAAGCGGAAGCTGATGATTGAAGGTGAAAGATATTATCAAGGTGACCATGATATTTTAAACAGAAAAAGAACAGTAATTGGTGAAAATGGGCAGCTTCAGGAAGTTGAAAACTTACCAAACAATAAAATTGTTGATAATCAGTATGCAAAAATGGTTGACCAAAAAGTAAATTACTTATTAGGTCAACCATTAACTTTTGATAGTGAAAATAAAACTTATGTTGATTTATTGAAGAAGATATTTAATAACCGTTTCCAAAGAACCCTGAAGAACATTGGTCAAGATGCTTTGAATGGTGGTATTGCTTGGTTACATCCTTATTACAATGAACATGGTGAATTGGCTTTTAAGAAGTTTGAACCTTATGAGATACTTCCATTTTGGAAAGATGCTGAACATACCATATTGGATTTTGCGGTAAGGATTTATGAAGTTGAAGCTTATGAAGGCACAAAAGAAGTAATCATTGAAAAGGTTGAAGTTTATTCAACCAAAGGAATTGACAGATATGTTCTTCAGAATGGTACTTTAATTCCTGATGTAGAAAATCCATCAAGTAATTATATTGTTGTTATTGATGAAGACGGAAAAGAAGTCAGCTACAATTGGGAAAAGATACCCTTAATTCCTTTTAAGTATAACAACAAGGAAATTCCTTTGATTAAAAAAGTAAAAAGCCTTCAGGATGGAATAAATACCATTCTTTCTGATTTTGAAAATAACATGCAAGAAGATACAAGGAATACCATTCTGGTATTAGTTAACTATGATGGTCAAAACCTGGGTGAATTTAGAAGAAATCTTGCACAATACGGTGCTGTTAAAGTCAAAACTGTTGATGGTGCTACTGGTGACCTTAAAACATTAACGGTTGAAGTTAATTCAGATAATTATAAAGCAATCCTTGAAATCTTTAAGAAAGCATTAATTGAAAATGCAATGGGTTATGATGCTAAAGATGATAGGCTTGCCGGAAATCCAAACCAAATGAATATTTTAAGCATGTATTCAGATATTGACCTGGATGCAAACGGAATGGAAACTGAATTCCAGGCAAGCTTTGAAGAACTGCTTTGGTTTGTGAATACTCATCTTGCTAATACCGGAAAAGGTGATTTTAGCAATGAAACAGTAACTGTTATTTTCAACAGGGATATTATGATGAATGAAAGTGAAGTCATTGATAACTGTAAGAAGTCAGTTGGTATTCTTTCCAATGAAACTATTGTTGGTCAGCATCCTTGGGTTGATGATGTTAAAAAAGAATTGCAGCGAATTAAAGATGAAAAACAGGCTGCAATGGATGAAATGAATGAATATGCTAATGCTTTCAATCCAGTAAACCCTTCGGGCGGTGGTGATGATGAAGAATAATAAATACTGGCAAAAAAGAATAGTAATGCTTGAAGAAGCACAGTTGAAAAAAGGTCATGATTTTTATAATGACCTTGAAAAACAATACCGGATTGCAATAGCTAATGTTCAAAGGCAGATTGAAAGCTGGTATCAAAGGTTTGCTGACAATAATGAAATCAGCTTAGTTGAAGCAAAAAAGCTTTTAAGCACCAAAGAACTTGCTGAATTTAAGTGGGATGTAGAAACATATATCAAGTATGGTCGGGAAAATGCTTTAAACCAGCAGTGGATGAAAGAACTTGAAAATGCTTCAGCAAGGTTTCATGTTTCCAGGTTAGAAGCTTTAAAGCTTCAAATACAACAGCAGATTGAAGTTCTGTATGGAAACCAGCTTGATGGACTGGATAAGCTTGCAAGAAACATTTATTCTGAAGGTTATTATCATACTGCTTATGAAATCCAAAAGGGCTTCAATATTGGTTGGGATTTACAACCGATAAATGAACAGCAGCTTTCAGCAGTTATATCTAAACCCTGGACTGCTGATGGTCAAACATTCAAGGATAGATGCTGGACTAATAAACAACAGCTTATTAATTCAGTGCATACACAGCTTACTCAATGCATTATAAGAGGGGATTCACCTGATAATGCAATTAAGACCATAGCAGAGCAATTTAATGTGAGTAAAAATAAAGCTGGTAGGTTGATAATGACTGAATCAGCTTTCTTTGCTTCCCAGGCACAAAAAGATGCTTTTAATGCTTTGGATGTTGAAAGGTTTGAAATAGTTGCAACCCTGGATAATCGTACCAGTGAAATTTGTCAAGAACTTGATGGTAAAATATTTGATATGAAAGATTATGAAATAGGGGTTACAGCGCCACCTTTTCATCCTTGGTGTAGAACAGTAACAGTTCCTTATTTTGAAGATGATTATGGCGAACGTGCTGCAAGGGGTTCTGATGGAAAAACCTATTATGTACCATCCAGTATGAAATATGCTGATTGGAAGAAAACTTTTGTTGATGGTGGTTCAAAGGATGGATTAAAAGAAATTTCTATAAATAGATTTAGTGAAATTTATAAAAATTGGGATGGCATAGACATAAGAGAATTTGCAGCTAATCTTTTAAAGCAAGAGAATTTACCATTAACAGTTCAGCGACATCCATTAATAGGTGTAAATGGTCAATGTCAATTAAATTATAAAAAACCTGAAATGGAAATATTATCTTATGAACTTAATAGTAATGATATAAGAAGTATCGAATATCAAATAAAAACTGCTTTTCATGAGTTATTCCATGCAAAATCTAATGGATTGAATCATGATATAGGGGAAATTTCATTTAAAGATTGGGCTTATGTTGATGATATTTTTGCAGAAGCTACAGCACATTATATTACAAAAAGTATTGGGATAACTAATGAAATAGCACCAAGTTATGCAGAACATCTTGTTCAATCTTTACCAAAACTTAAACAACTTCCTGAATTTAGTTCTTGTAAAACAATAGCTGATTTTGGTGAAGTTGTTTACAAATATAGATTTGGTAATGAATTAAATGCAAAATGGAAACCAATAGTTGATGTGTTGAATAATTCTAAATATGATATAATAGAATATAGTAAAAAGTATATTGATTACATCAAAAATAATAAAGAAGAATTAGTTGATAAATTATTAGAAAACATGCCTAATTTTTCAGCTTATAAAAATAATATGCTTGATGACATTGATAGGGCGATTGAAACATTAAAAAATGGGTATTATTTAAGTGGTAATGAAAAACTAATTTTTGAAGATGCATTGATTATTACCATGAATAGATTGGGGGTAGAATAATGATTTATATTCCAAGAGAATGGTTAAAAAATAAAGATAATGAATTAATTGTCCATGATATATTAAATAAATATCTTCATACTGATATAAATATTAATACTGATTTAGCAGTTAAAAAATTAAAGGATATTGGTGAAACAGTTATTGCTGATAAAATTATGGACGGTATATTAACAGTTGATTAAAATTTAAAAATTAACTTTCAAAAAATTAAGCACTTGCAGAAATGCAGGTGCTTTTTTCTTGGGTTAATTTAAGGGGTGATTGATATGAAAACCTAAAGAAGGTGATTTGTTGTTAAAGGTCAAGAAATCACGATTTGATGATTCTTATATTGTTTACAATCCAAAAAATTTTGAAAAACATACCCATATTCAAAAATGTGAAATTGCTTATGTGGTAAAACAGAATGTTGAAAGAAACCTTCTTCCTAAAACTAATAGTATTTGGCTATTAGAAAGTCATATCAGGGTTTCAAGTGATGAAAATTATATTGCTATTGTTCAAGCAAAGATTGATTCATTAAAGTAATACCGTCTTTTCGGTACTGAAGACGTTAAAGAACAGGACATCACTGGTCACGACCAGGTTAAAAAGTGAAGATGAAAGGATGGATTGAATATGAAAAAAGAAGATTTAATTAAACTTGGATTAAATGAAGAAATGGCACAAAAGGTTGCTGAAGCATCAGCAGAAGAACTTAAAGGTTTTATTCCAAAAGCAAGGTTTGATGAAGTGAATGAAGCTAAAAAGCAGCTTGAAAAGGATATTAAAACCAGGGATGAACAGCTTGAAGCATTGAAGAAAATTGATGCTGAAGGATTAAAAGCAGAAATTGAAAAGCTGCAAAAGGAAAATAAAGCTGCAAAAGAAAAGTATGAAGCTGAATTAAAACAACTTCAACTTAATAATGCAGTTGAAAAAGCCTTAATTGCTGCTAAAGCAAAGAATATTAAAGCGGTAAAAGCCTTACTTGACCTTGAAAAGCTTGAACTTGATGGTGAAACTGTAAAAGGTTTGGATGAACAAGTGAAAAAGCTTCAAGAAAGTGATGATTCCAAGTTCTTATTTGACATTGATGCAAAATCTAACAAGCAACCACAGTTTAAAGGGTTTAATCCTGGTGAAAGAAAAGATACTTTACCAGGGGAAAGCCAACCGTCTTCATTGTTTGAAGCGGTAAAAATGCATTTTAGTAAAGAATAAAAAATCAAATTATTGAAAGGTGGTAATTTATTATGGCTGTTACTTTAGCACAAGCAAAATTGAATGTGCAAGATGCACTTCAAATGGGTGTAATTGATGAATTTGCAAAGTCTAATTTTATATTGAACAATATTACTTTTGATGATGCAGTTTCTCCAACTGGTGGCGGTGCAACTCTTACTTATGGATATACAAGACTTATTACCCAGCCAACAGCAGCATTCAGAGCAATCAACACTGAATACACACCACAAGAAGTGACCAAGCAAAGATATACTGTTGACCTGAAGGTATTCGGTGGTTCTTTCCAGATTGATAGAGTGCTTGCCAATATGGGTGGTATTGTTGATGAAGTTGCATTGCAGATACAGCAAAAGGTTAAAGCAGCTTCTGCATTATTCAATGATACTGTAATCAATGGTGATAGTGCTGTTAATGCAAATGCATTTGATGGACTTGAAAAAGCACTTACCGGTTCTTCCACAGAATATATTCCTGGTACAGCAATTGACCTTTCCAGTTCTGCTGCTGTTGATGCAAATTGGAAAGAATTCCTTGACTTACTTGATGAATTCCTTATGGGGCTTGACGGAACACCTTCATTCATTGCTGGTAACTTAAAACTTATTGCCAAGATTCGTGCATGTGCAAGACGTGCTGGAATGTATCAGGTAACTAAAGATAATTTTGGTCAGCAGGTTGAAACTTATGGTAATATTCCACTTATTGATTTAGGTGCAAAAGCTGGTTCAAATGACCCTGTTGTTTCTATTAACGGAACAACCGGTGAAACTTCCTTATATGCTGTAAGGCTTGGACTTGATGGTTTCCATGCTGTATCTATGGCTGGTCAATCTCCGGTTAATACTTGGTTGCCTGATTTCAAAACTGCTGGTGCTGTTAAAACTGGTGAAGTTGAAATGGTTGCTGCTGTTGCATTGAAAGCAACAAAAGCTGCCGGTGTTATGCGTAAGATTAAAGTTCAGTAATATTAGGGGTATTTCAGCTATATGCTGGAATCCCCTTCTATTTGCATTTTTTGAATAAGGATGGTGAAAAGTAATGGCAAAGATACTTTGTCCAAATAAAGAATATAACGGTATTTCAGCATCAGTTACTTTTGTAAATGGTGTTGGTGAAACTAATAATCTACAGTTGATTGAATGGTTTAAAAGTCATGGTTACACTGTTGAAGAAGATGCTGAAAAAGATGAAAGCAGTTCTGAAGAACCTAAAAATAGACGTAAGAAAACTGAATAAAGGATGTGATTATTATGCTTGATGATGTAAAGAAAAGACTTGAATCCTTTGGCTATACTGTAACTGATGCTGATGCTTGGGTTCTTGACTTCATCATTCAGAAGGTGGAAAATCAAATCAAAAATGAATGTAATGTTGATGCTGTTCCTGATGGACTTCATAACATTGCAGTTGATATGGTTGTTGGTGAATTTCTTCTAAATAAAAAATCAAGAGGACAATTAGAAGGGTTTGATTTAGAAGCAGCAGTAAAGCAAATTCATGAAGGTGACACAAGTGTAACTTTTGCTATTGGTGATGGTAGTAAAACCCCTGAAGAAAGATTGGATGAATTGATTTTATACCTGATGAATTATGGAAAAGGAAAATTTGCTGCTTACAGGTGTATAAAATGGTGACAGGTCATAAGAAAGCACTTCAAATGTTGTGGAAAGGAACCTGTTCTGTTTTCATCAGGGAAGAAAGATTAAATCCAATCACCAAAAGAACTGAATTTGAAGAAGTTCCAATTTATACAGACCAGCCCTGTAAACTATCTTTTGCAACTATAAAGCAAACATTGGAAAATCAAAATGTTGCTGAAGTTGTTCAGGTTACAAAACTGTTTATTTCCAATGAAGTTGATATTCCAGCGGGTTCAAAAATAAGAGTTACGCAAAATGGAAAAACAGCAGATTATGAAAAAAGTGGTGAACCTGCTGTTTATAGCAACCATCAAGAAATTACCCTGGAATTGTTTAAGGGGTGGGCTTAATGGCAAGAAAATGGGGCGGTTGTGATTTTAGACAGTTGAAAAACCTTCAAGAAAAATTGAATAAACTACAAAGAGATGATTTTCAAGCCTTTTGTGAAGAAGTTGCAAAGGAACTTGCTGCAAGATTATTGGCAAAGGTAATTAAAAGAACACCTGTTGGTCAGTATGAACCTTCAAGCGGGAAAACAGGTGGAACATTAAGACGGGGTTGGACTGCTAAAACTGAAGCTGAAGCAATAGCTGGTGGAACACCCAATGCTAAAGCTTTTGTTGATTCATTACAAGTTACAAAGTCAGGGGATGTATACCAAATTGAAATTATCAATCCTGTTCATTATGCTTCTTATGTAGAATTTGGACACAGGACAAGAAATCATAAGGGTTGGGTTCAAGGTGAATTTATGCTAACTATATCAGAAAATGAACTTGAATCACAAGCACCTAAAATATTGGAAAAGAAAATAATAAAATACTTGGGGGAATGTTTCAATGGTAAATGATTTGATTGATGCCATTTCAGTTAAATTGAACCAAGTATTTGGTGATGGGGTAAGAATATACAGTGAATCTGTAAAGCAAGGATTAAAAGAACCTTGCTTTTTTATTGCAGTTCTGAATCCAACCCAAAGCCCAATAATTGGGGTAAGGTATTTCAGGGCACATCCTTTTGATATACACTACTTTCCTTCTAAAGATGGGGGAAATCAAGAAATTCAGGATGTGGCTTCAAAGTTATTTGATACTCTTGAATATATAACCCTATTAAATGGTGATTTGGTTCGTGGAACTGAAATGCACTATGAAAAAGTTGATGATGTTCTGCATTTCTTCGTGAAATATAACATGTTTGTTTATAAGCAGGTTGAAAAAGCAGACCCAATGGAAACATTAACTGTCAATAACAATGTAAAGGGGTGATTTAATGTCAGCCAAAAACAAGACAGATAAGACAACTGAAGCTTTATACACAAAGGAACAGATACTTTCATCTAAAAAATACAGTCATAGGAAAGATGCTTTGAATGTAGTGCTTGAAGATGATGAGCAATATACATTAAAGCAAGTTGATGGGCTGATTGAAAACTTAATGAAAATCAAAGAGAAAGGTAAGGTGAAATAATCATGGCACTTGGTGGTGGAACTTTTGTCACTCAAAATAAAGTGTTGCCCGGTTCATATATCAACTTTGTAAGTGCTTCAAGAGCAAGTGCAACTCTTTCTGATAGGGGTATTGCAGCATTAGCCCTGGAATTGGATTGGGGTGTTGATGATGCAGTTTTTACAGTGACATCAGAAGAATTTCAAAAGAATTCAATGAAGTATTTTGGCTATCCCTATGACCATGAAAAACTTAAAGGGTTAAGGGATTTGTTTAAAAACATCCATACTGGTCATTTTTATAAGCTGATGAACAATGGTGTGGCTGCTGAAAATACCTATTGCACTGCAAGATATAAAGGTGTAAGGGGTAATGATATTAAAATTGTTGTAACAACCAACATTGATGATGAAACTAAAGTTGATGTTTCAACTTATGTAGAAACAAGGCTTGTTGACAAACAGACAGTTCTTCCAAATACCAATAACCTGGTTGATAATGATTGGGTTATATGGAAAGATAATGTTGAAATCAACCCAACTGCCGGATTACCCCTTACTTCAGGTAGTAACGGTGATGCAATAACCGGGCTTCAATATCAGGATTTCCTTGATGCAATTGAATCTTATAGCTTTAATACTCTTGGCTGCTTATCGGTAACAGAACCTATTATTAACTTGATAGTTCAGTTTACAAAAAGAATGAGGGATGAAGTCGGTGTAAAATTCCAATCTGTTGTTTACAAAACTGCCGCTGATTATGAAGGGGTTATTTCAGTTGAAAATAAGGTTCTTGATGAAGGTGTTCCTGAATCTGCTTTAGTATATTGGGTTACCGGGGCTGAAGCGGGTTGCCAAGTGAATAAAAGCTTGACCAATAAGGTGTATGATGGGGAATTTACTGTTGATACTAATTACACTCAAGCTGAATTGGAAGCTGCTATTCTTGGAGGTAAATTCATCTTCCATAAAGTTGGTGACAACGTAAGAGTGCTAGAAGATATAAATACCTTTATCAGTGTTACGGATGAAAAATCCAGCGATTTCAGCAGCAATCAAACAATCAGGGTTCTTGACCAAATTGCAAATGATATTGCTACATTGTTTAATTCTAAATACCTGGGCAATGTTCCTAATGATGAATCAGGAAGAATAAGCCTTTGGAATGATATTGTTACCCATCATCAAGAGATTCAGACTATTAGAGCAATTGAAGATTTTGAACCTGACCAAGTGACAGTTGAAAAAGGTAACAGTAAAAAGGCTGTTGTTGTGAATGATGTGATAACACCAGTAAACGCAATGTCACGACTTTATATGACTGTTGTGGTTCAATAAAGGAAGGGGTGTTGATAGATGAATACAATGAATGCAAAAGATGCTGTCAGTGCTTCTTTAGCTGAATGCTATATTACCATTGATGGCAACAGATATAATTTTATGCAGGCAATTGACCTGGAAGCTAAATTTGAAAAACAGAAAACAGAAGTTCCTATTTTGGGTAAACCGGGCAGGGGTAATAAAAGCACTGGCTGGAAAGGAACCGGAACTGCAACATTCCATTATAATACCAGCATTTTCAGGGAACTTCTTTACAGGTATAAGAACACTGGTGAAGATATTTACTTTGACATTCAGGTTACCAATCAAGACCCAACATCCAGTGTTGGAAGGCAAACTGTTATTTTAAAGAATTGCAACATTGACGGTGGAATTTTAACCAAGTTTGATGCTGATGCAGAATACCTGGATGAAACATTGGATTTCACTTTTGAAGATTTTGAA
>Ga0134101_1001711_pt1 | contig 15856 bp, 10 predicted proteins | sample 12_3_2metaG_FD_94446 | JGI IMG/M metagenome (GOLD analysis project Ga0134101, IMG submission 94446) | Switchgrass degrading microbial communities from high solid loading bioreactors in New Hampshire, USA - 12_48_3.3_201_A2 metaG | ecosystem: Engineered > Bioreactor > Semi-continuous > Anaerobic...
ATGAAAGCCCCGCGTTTATCTCCCTGCACTTTGAAAGGGTGTCCTCCTTAATCTCGCTTACAAGCAGCCACATCTCGGTATCGGGAGTGAGTTTCCTCAGCTCCAGCAATAAGGAGAAATTAAAGGATATTAATACAGGCTCCGCTTTGAGATTCTTCTTTTCGATTAACTCACACAGAACTTTCAAGTCCTCAGCCTTGCCGCCCTTAATCTCGATAACCGGGCGCATTCCGTACTTTTCGCAAACATCCAGAGCCTCATCGAGGGTGGGGATTTTAAGGGAAGGATAATCCTTTATATTGCTGCCGTACTTAATATCAAACTTTAGCAGCTCCTCGTATGTATAGTCCTCTATGTAGCCGCTGCCCGTCGTGGTGCGGGAGATTTTTTCGTCGTGCATCAAAATCCATACGCTGTCTTTTGTGGGATAAACATCAAACTCGCAGTACTTGTATCCCGCCTGGCCCGCCTTTTCGATTGCGGGCAGAGTGTTCTCGGGAGCCGCGCCCGAAAAGCCCCTGTGCGCCACATAATGCACTGTTTCTCCGTCTTTTATGATGGCGGACTTTTCGGCGGAAACTATCCTGAGGGCTCTGCCTCTTATAATCCTCGCTCCCGTAAAGCCGCCTATCGAAAAGACCAAAATCACGCAGACAAGTATCGCCGCTATAGCCTTCTTAGACATTAAAACACCCCTTTAGCAGAAAACCGCAGAATAAATCTGCGGCATTTTTTATACAAGCGCTCTGATAAGCTCGTCAGTGTCCCCGCAAAGGTAGTCAATGGGGGGAATCTGAATCATTGTATAGCATCCCGGCTGCTGCTTCAGAACAGCCCTGGCGGAAGAAACCATAATCTGAGCGGTAAGGGCGGGGTTGTTTATGCTCATGCTGAACTCAACCCTCTGATTGTCGGTAGAGCCGGAAACGCCCTTCCTGAAAATATTTACCCCGTGACCCATGTCCTTTAAAGCCTCAACGCTGTCAACCTCTATTACATGGGTTTCGTCATGGACAAAATAGTCGTCCGCTTTTATAGCCTTGGCGACTGTCTCGAAATCGGCGCCGTCCTTCAATTCAACATAAACCATGCGCCTGTGAACGCCCGAGCCTGCGGGAATGGTCATGGAAAGGGCGTCCTTGACGCCGTCAATCGCCTTTACGGCGACGGTGTGTCCCATGCTCATGCCGGGTCCGAAATTGGTGTATGTAATGCCGCGGGGAATCATGGCCAGCATGAGAGCCCTGACAACCGAGTCGCTGCCGGGGTCCCAGCCCGCGGAGATTATAGCCTTTGCGCCGTTTGCCTTGGCTATCTTGTCAAGACGCAGACGCACCTCGGCAATATTTGAGTGGATGTCATAGCTGTCAACGGTGGAAATGCCCCTTGAAAGCAGCTTTTCGGCGACCTCCGGCACCTTCCTGCTGGGAAGGCACAAAATCGCCACATCTATATCCTTTAGTTCATCAACGCTCTTAACCGTCGGCACGGGGATGTCAAGGTCCTTTGAAGATACAACGAATTTAAGCTCCATGTCGGGAGCTTTCATTATCGCGTCAAAAGTGAACCTGCCCACATTTCCAAAGCCGACTATCGCAGCCTTAATCATATTATCCCTGCTTTCCTAAAGCCAAATTACTTTAACAGCTTAAAGCCCTAAAGTACACTAAATTTTACTCCAATTCCCGCTTCAAGTCAAGGATTTCGCCGCCCCGCCCGCAGTAAATTTTATGCGGGGAAGGGAAAATTCAAAGCCCTTTAAACAGCGCTCAAAAGAAAAAATCCCGACAAAGAGCGTCGGGTTCTTTCAGCTTCCGGTGAATTTGAGCCAGGGTTTTTTTATTGAGAGGCATATTATGCCGCCGGTGAGGGCGACGACTGCCCAAAAGACTATCATGCTGTTCCAGCCGAAGCGCTCGGTATATGCCGCCATGCCGTACGCCGAGGCGGCGCTGCCGAGATAAGTGAAGGAATTGAAAAGCCCCGACATCAAGGATATTCTGCCGAACTTCTCATAGTGGCGGGGCACCATGCCGATAAGCATCAGATTCACGCCGTGCATGGAGCCGATAAGCAGCGACACAAGCGTCACCGTAAGTATGGCGTTTTTGTCCCTGAGTACCGACAGCATAAGAGCCGAGAACGCTCCTAAGAAGAAGATAATTCCCGCAAGACTCAGCTCGTTTCTGACCCTTGCCCTGTAGATTCTGGAAACCGCATAGAAGGCGACCACGCTGAAAAGCGGGAAGCCGACTCCCGTCAATATGGATATATTGGTGCCGAGATTGAATGTCTCGGAAATCAGCGACGGCATCCATGTGGAAACTCCGTCACGCAAAAAGCCCTGAAGGACAATGGCGGCGATGATTCCAAAGAGCATAAAAGAAAACGGCGCCGCGCCGCCCTTTTTGCTTTCGGGCTGTGACTTTAAGGCAAGGGTGATTTTCGGGCACTTCATAAGCCAGAAAATCAGCATAACGAGTGCCGCAAGAGCGGAGAGCACGAATACCGCTCTCCAGCCGCTGAGAGTTATCAAAAGGGGCGCTGTCAGATACACCGCAACGGTGCCGAAGCTGCTGCCCCAAGAGACCAGCACAACCGCCTTTTTATAGTCGTCCTCAGTAAAGACATGGGTCATTATCTTTACAAGGGGCGGCCACATAAAGGCCTGGGCAAGTCCGTTCACCGTCCAAACCGCCGCCGTAAGGTACGGATTTCCCAAAAAGGGAACGGCAAGGTTCATCATAATGGTGGTGAGCAGCCCGGCCGAAATCATTGTTTTGGGCTGTATTTTGTCGCCCAGATAGCCGCTGAGTATCTGCCCGATTCCGTACGCTACGGAGCTGCCCGTCAGGGCAAGGGAGGCGGTGGATTTAAGTATCCCCTCGCTCCTTATAATCTCCGAGATTATCGCGGCGTAGTTGATTCTTGTTACATAGCTTGTGAAGTAGACAAGGGTAAAAAGGAGCATTAAAGCCTTCCTTTTACCCCCTGCCGTTATTTTCTCATCCGACAACTTTACCCTCCCATTCCATGGGGATTTTGGCTCCCATAAGGCTCGCAATCGTGGGAGCTATATCCTTAATGCTGACGCCCTCCAGCTTTTTGCCTTTCTCAAAGGGCTCGCCGAGGAAGAACACCGGTATGGTCATGTCCTCGTCAAGGTCGGTGCCGTGGGTTCTCTCATGTCCGCCGTGGTCAGCGGTGAAAATTATGGTGTATTTGTCCCCCAGCTCCCGAACAAGGTCATAAACCAAGTCGCAGGTGGTGTTAAGGGCATACATATAGCCCTCGCTGCACCAGCCGAAGTCGTGACCCGCGCCGTCAACCCAGCCCAGATAAAGGAAGGCAAAGTCAATATCCCCGTCTTTGAGCCACTCTTTCGCGCGCTCACAAAGATACTTGTTTGTATCCTCAAGACCGTAGAACCTGTTATGTATAAACTCACTGCGGGCGATGGAGCCGGGTCTTGCCACATCCCTAATCGGCTCCCAGTTATATAAAATGGCGCATTTTTTGTCACTGTGTTCAAGCACCTCAAAAAGACCGTCAATGGGCCTTACCTGAGGCATGTATGTGTTGGTGACGATGCCGTGCCTTGAAGGGTCCACGCTGTGGAAAAGGGACATATGGCAGGGCAGTGTCACGGAGGGCATGACGGTGCGTCCGTCCATGCAGTAGGAGCCGTTCTCCTTCAGACACTTGGTAAGCCGATGGCCCTCAATACAATCGGGCCTCATTCCGTCGTTTACAATCAGCAGGATTTCATGCAGCACTTATCCTTTTCTCAGTTTTCCGCAAAACGGCGGGCGGGGAAAAGATGAATCTATTACCAATGTATTAAGCCCCGAAGGCTAAAAGACTAAAGAAAGCCCGATTTGAGAGCCGCTCGCAATTACATTAGTACTTTGAGTCCTTGTTTGTCAATAGACGGATTGTAAAAGACCGTCAAAAACCGTGTCATGGGGGATATTATCGGTGTTTCTGGCGGGGCGGCGGCGTAACATCCCCCTGCGGCGGCGGGGCGGTACGCTCGGCAGGACGGGCTTTGCTCTTCCGCTTGTCCGTCCGCTGATATTCCGTTAGTACCCGCCGGGCTTACGCCTTTTAGAATGCGAAATAATAAAATCAAAAACTTTTTGTCTATTTGCAAAGTCTCGGGAAAAAGTTTATAATATTGAAGTTTACGCTAAAATCTTTCATCTATGGAAAACGGAGAATCTATGAACCCAAGAATCAAAACATTGTTAAAATATATAGTTCCCACTGTGCTCAGCCAGTGCGCCTTCTTTCTGTTCCTCATAATAGACGGCATATTCGTGGGCAACGGCGTGGGCACCGACGCTCTGGGCGCCGTAAACCTTGCCCTGCCCTTTGTTATGGTGGTGGGCGCGGTCTTTATGCTGACCACCATCGGCGGAGTGACCATCACAGCCATAAGAATCGGCAGAAAAGACTTTGACGGGGCGAACGACGCTTTTATGAACTCGCTTTTCTGCACCCTCGCCGTTTCGGCGGTCTTTACCCTTATAGGCGTTTTCTTCACAAAGCCCCTTGCCGCCATGCTGGGAGCGGGCGGAGTCTATGAGAAAATGGTGACGGACTACCTTTTCTGGTACAGCCTCTTTACCGTTCCGTCGGCGCTGGCAGTAGCTTTGCAGGGGTTTGGGCGCAACGACGGCGCGCCCGTCTTTGTGATGGTCTCAACGATTCTCAGCACCATGCTTAATATCTTCCTCGACTGGCTCTTTGTGTTCCCGCTCAGAATGGGTCTTAAGGGAGCGGCAATCGCCACGGGCATATCTCAGACCGTAGGTTTCCTTATCATCTCGGTCCACTTCGTTATGAAGCGGGGAGTTTTGAGGGTAAGGAGATTCAAGCTCAGCGGCTTGCTGTTTAAAAAGGTACTGAAAAGGGGCGTGCCGGAGCTGCTCTCTCAGCTTACGGGACCCGTAATGATTTACTGCATGAACCTTATGCTGATGAGATACATCGGCGAGGCGGGCATAAATGCCTATTCGATTATCTGCTACATCATTTCCTTTGCCTATGCGGTGTTCTTCGGCGTGTCGGAGGGTCTGCAACCTCTTTTCGGCAGGAGCTACGGCGACAAGAACGAGGGAGATTTAAAGTTCTATTACAGGGCGGGACTGATACTCAGCTTCGGCAGCAGCTTTGTTATATATTTTCTGACGATACTCCTCGGCGGCCCGATATGCAAACTTTTCGGAGCCGACTCCGAGACAACCGACCTTGCGGTAAAGGCGATACCCTTAAACAGCTGGTCGTTTATCTTCGCCGGACTTAACACGATTATCTCCGCATATCTCTACTCAACAAAGAGAACAAAAGAATCGGCGGCGGTAAATGTCCTTAGGGGCTTTATCCTCTCACCGATTTGCGTGTTTCTCCTTTCAATGGCCTTCAAAGACGCGATAATCTGGCACACCATAGGAATCGCCGAGGCTCTGACCTTCATCGCCGCCCTCTTGATAGTAAAGAACTCCGAAAAACACGGCGTGGATTTTAACAAAAAATAAAGCCCCGCCGGCGGCAGAGCTTTTATTGCACACAGCCCGCGGCCTTGCTGTGATGGAAGATAAAACATTGTTTCCATAAAAATGAGCAATTCCTTTAAAAATAAAACCCCCTGCTCGGCAGGGGGTGTTTTATTAAAGAGCTATTTCCTTATTGGTGACTATGAAAATCATTCTTTCCTGAATTGAGGGGCCGCCGTGCATGGTGGATATACCGCCGTGGTCGCTGGTAATAACTATGAGCCAATCCTCCTGGGCATAGGTTTCCCTTGCCTGAATTGCGCAAATCAGCTCATAGGCCGCTCTCTCGGACTCGGCGTATCCCTTTCTGTACTTGGGATTGTTAACGCTAAAGCCCGTGCTGTGTCCCGCCTTATCGAGATGCTCGAAAATGCCCATTATAAAGTCGGGGCAGTCGGCTTCTGCTACCGCGGCCATGAGAGACGCGTGGGTGCCTTCATCGTCAGGGTTGCAGTTAAAGACCACATTAAGACCCTTTTCCTCGCAGTACTGCTTTTCCAGCTTATAGGTGGAGTCGTCGTTTACAAAATGTCCTCTCCACGAAACCTGGAACATGGTAGAGTCAGCCTTGCCGCTCTCCACAAGGGAGGTAAGAAGGGTTAGGGGCTCAACCGCCTTTGTCATGCCGTTGTTGATAATGCCGTGCTCATTTGCCCATTTGCCTGTGAGAATCGAGCACCAGCCGGGGGCGGTGGATGTAAACTGCCTGTTAATCTTCGGGAAATTTACCCCGCCTGTGTAAGCGAGATAAGCCTTGCCGCCCTGCTCCAAAAGAAGCTTGGAGCCGCCGACCTCAAGGGAGGAGATGTCCAGGACATCTGCTCTGCCGCCGTCAAATCCGATGATGATTGCCTTCTTCTCGGTCTTGCCGTCGGGCAGGGGGGCATCGAAATGCTCTGAAACAAGGTCATAGACTATTATCTGGGGCAGAGCGGTTTCGATGGTGTTTTCATAAACCTGCAAATTCTTTACTCTGCTTTGGAAATACTTTGCGGTGTCGGTCAAATCGGCGCCGTAGCCGAAGATTGAAACAAGAAGGGTTGAAAGAGCCGTAATCGCTGCCGTAAGCAAAGCCATTAAATTCATAAATACGCACCTCCGAAATAAGGTAGTTTCCGGCAAGGACATCGTATCACAAAATATAGCCTTACACAAGTCGAAAAAAATAAAACCACCCTGCATTAACAGAGTGGTTTGGTGCGGATAAGAGGACTTGAACCTCCACCGAGTTGCCCCGACCAGAACCTGAATCTGGCGCGTCTGCCAATTCCGCCATATCCGCATTTATCGGCGGGCTGTCCCGCCGATAACATATTATATATTAAACTTTTTATTTTGTAAATCCCTTATTTTTATGTTTTAAAGACAAAAGCGCTCAAAATTTTGTTAAATGGCGCAATACTTAGCTCCCGCCGCAAAAAAAAAGACCCTTCGATTGAAGGGTCTTTGGTATTTTGATTATTATGCTTCCTCATCGAGTATGGGCCACTCGAACTCGTACTTTCTTACATTCTCAACCGTGAAGGAGATGTTGACTTCGCCTGCGGGAGCGAGCTTGCCAAGAAGCTCTGCCTTAGCGGTGACATCAACATTCTTTCTGTACTCGATGCTGATTATCTCGTCCGTGAGCCTGTTTACAACCGCGTAGATGGAGCAGTTCTTGTAAACGGCGTCATAGTCCTTCACATCGGCATAGCCCTTCATTGCGTCCTTGTTGAGGGCGTTGAAGATATCGTCCTTAGTCCTCAGGTCAAAGGCCTTGCCGATTCTGCTGGAGTTTGCGGTGGGGTTGTACTCGTCGTTGAAGCGGATTGTGATTTTGTAGAGGTTCTCATCGCTGTTGTCCTCGATGACTACCGCATAGGAGGTATCGAAAGCGGAGAGTCCGCCCGCGCCGTAGAGGATATCCTCATAAGCGGTCGCGTTGCCGTTTTTGTCGGGAACGGTTGTGGCGCTCTTCTGCTTGGGAAGGTTCTGGATTATGTAGTTCTTAACAATAGGAGCTATGTTGTTAAGGTCGTTTATAAGTTCCTCGGCGTCCTTTTCAAGGGTGACGGTCTCGTCCTCGGCGCCGGAAAGCTTAGCGGATGTAATCTTTATGGACTTATCGCTGACCTTTATAGACTCCTCCCAGCTTATATCTGGCCTTTGCTCTTTGGGGAGGCTTACCGCCTTTTCAAGCAGGCTGTTGAAATATGCTACTGCCTTTGCGGTATCCGCGGGTTTTTCCGTAAGGCTTGTGGAGTACTCGGTTGTGGTCGTGCTCTCTTCGCCTATTGTGAACATATTGCATCCGGCAAAGCTGAGCAGTATAAGCAGTACGGCAAGCATAGCCGATACGACTTTGAGCGTTTTCTTCATAACAGGATAATCCCCTTTCTTAATTGGAAAGCACATTATTATTCTGTTTGGTAAATTTAAACCGCAAAGGAAAGTATATCATATAACCTCAGTTTATTACAAGCCTTTGGCGGAAAATATTAGTTTATGCCTTGAGACCCTGCTCGTCAAAGAGGAATACCGTGTTAAGTACGATTTCAAGGCCCTTTTCGATTGTCTTGGGGTCAAGGTTGTCGTGGGAGTCAAGACGGGTATGATAGTACCTCGGCGGGCCGGGGTCCATTGCGGCAAGGGTTGCTGCGTGGTAGCCCTGTCTTGAGATTTCGGCCGCGTCGGACGTGCCCGCATAAACGCTTGCGTATTTAAGGTCCATGCCGCAGAGCTTGCCTGCCTCCTTCATAAGAGCGCAGACCTTCTCGGAGTTCCTGACAAGTCCCGACATATCCTTTGAGTATATGTTAATATGCTCATAGTCTCTTAAGGTTTCAACGCCTACAAAGATGGTTTCCACATTCTTGTCTTTGAGCATATCTTCGTGCTGCTTAGCGAATGCCTTTGCGCCTCTGAGACCCGACTCCTCGGAGCCTGTAAGCAGGGCGATGACCTCGGTGTTCTCAAAGCGGATGTCGTTATCGGCAAGGAACCTGATAACAGCGGCGCTGCAAAGGCTGCCCGTAAGGTTGTCGTTCGCGCCGGGCGCCATGACCTTTTCGTTAAGCATGAAGTAAAGACCTATAAAGAAGGGAGTAAAGCATACGGAGATGATAAACATTACAAAGGGATAGCCCTTTGCGGGAGCCTCTGTGATATAGCCCTTTGCGAGAGCTACCATGGTTGTTATAAAGAAGAAGGCAAAACCGACGGCGGCGCCGCCCAGCATAAAGAACAGAAGGAACTTGCCGCCCTTGTGGGTGTATCTCCACTCATAGGAGCTGTCCATATGACCCGAAACGATAATCCTTCTCTTTGTCTCGCCCTTTGCCTTTCTGACCGCCACAAGGTTGTGGGAGGTTGCGGGCTTGTAAAGAGCGTCCGTAAACTCGCGGTAGAAAAGGAACTCGCCAAGGAGAATCGCTGCCGCGGCTACAAGAAGCATGAATGTGAGTATCGGCATGCCTGCAAGGAAAACAATAAGACCGAAAATCAAAAGAATGGATACAATCTTAAACCAGCCCATAAAAGCCTTGGGGCGAACCTTAAAAGGCTCTATGGTCACGGAGTCGGCAACCTTTTCAAGGTCGCTCTTCATAAACTCCTGAGCCTTCAGCTCCTGCTCGCTGCCCGCGGCTCTGGGGCCGATTTCGGTGCAGATTTTCTTAATGCCCCTGATTATGTAGTTGGTGTATTCCCTTAGTTTGGAATTAAAGGCAGGTACAGATTCGCTTGCTTTCATTATCTCTCCTCCGTATCAGAAAACTTTAGATAGCCCAAAGTCGTATTTTTGTAGCATTTTAATATAAATTAAAGTTATTGTCGATACAAAATCCTATATTTTACAAAATAGACATAAGTTTTTTTGTTTAATTAAGGCAAAAACAGCCCGGAGGGCGGTTTAAACATCCAGACCGAAATGCTCCTTTAAATACACGGGGATTTCGCTGTCCGAAAGCTCCTTTGCGGAAATCAGCTCGGATCCTTCAAAAATCTTAAATGTGTTCTTGTCAAGGGTCTTGCGTCCCGTCAGAGTCTTAATGGCTATCATGTAGTCCTTGTTGAATATGGAATCCTCGTGCTTTTCGCAGTAGAAAGAAGGCTGAACGAAGTCGATGGGGTGCTGAACCTCCTCGGTAAATGAGAAGACATCGCCCCAGCCCTTATTTGTTTTCTCGGTGAGAACCCAGCCGAAGAAGTCCCTTTTTTCAAAGCGGTACTCCTCGCCGAACTGCTTTTGGACAAGCCCCTCTTTTAAAAGCAGCGGACAGCGGGGCGCCTTTGCGCCCACGCCCACATCGCACATATAAACGCCGTCTGCGGCTTCTACTTTCAAAACTCGATGGCGGCGCATGGGAACGCCGACTTCGCCTCTTAAAAAGCGGCCCATGTACTCGGTGACGCCAAAGCCCAGAGCGCGAAGGAGCCAGGCTAAAATGCCGTTGAGCTCAAAGCAGTATCCTCCCCTGCGCCTTAAAACCACCTTGTCAAAAAGGGAGTCGTCGTCAAGTTTCAGGGGAGTACCCCTTAAAATGTCTATGTTCTCATAGGGCACGGCCGTGACATGGGCAAGCTGAAGTTTCCGCAAATATTCGCCGTTCAGCTCTGCGTTTTCATCGTATTCAAGCCCGATTCGCTCAAAGTATTTAAGTATCTTTTCTTTTTCAGTCATATTAACACCGTCTTTTATGTATTGCCCCGTGGGGCTTTTTTATTTTTAGGATGCGGGGCGCGCCTCTTGGCGGGCGGGCAGTAAAAATAAAGCGCTCCCCTGCCGCCCCCTCCCTGCCGCTCGCGCGGGCGGAGGTGATGCCCCTGCGGCGGGCGGACAAAAAAACTCTCGGCCGCCGCCTTTCCCTCTGAGTGGGTGGGGTAACCCTGCTGACGGGTCGTCGTCTTCTCCCTTCCTGCGGGTTATTCGGATATCCTGCGGCGGAGCATATCGCCTTTTCTTATGCTCTCGCCAAGATTTGCAAGAACCTTCTCCTGAACAAGATGGGCGGTTTCTCTCTCGCTGCCCTCCATATCCCTTATTTCCTTAACCGTAACCTTCTTATTAAGGCTGTCGGGGGAGAGTAGCTCCAAAACATCTCCCTTTTTAAAGAAATTCCTCTGCTCCAAAAGGGTAAAGCCCTCGCTGTTTGTATCCTCAAGGGCTATTGCTATAAAGTCGCAGGTTCTTCTGTACTCGCCGTCGTTATAATGGTTGTGTATCAGTTCCCCGAAATAAAAGCCGCCGGAGTAGGGTCTGTGGCTTATGGTGTCAAGCTGGAGCCTTAAATCCTTTATATTATAGGTCTTGTCGATAGCTTTGCGGTAGGAGTCGGTGACAGTCGCCACATAGTAGGGAGTTTTCATCCTGCCCTCTATTTTGAAGGAGTCCACCCCCGCTTTTCTCAGCTCGTCAAGGAACTCAATGGCACAAAGGTCGTGGGAGCTTAAAATCGCGCTGAACTCCCCTTCCTCCTCAATGTCAAAGCTCTGGTCGGGTCTTTTCTTTTCCACAAGGGCGTACTGCCAGCGGCACGGCTGGGCGCACTCTCCCTTGTTGCCGCTGCGTCCCGTAAGGAACGAGCTAATAAGGCATCTGCCCGAATAGGACATGCACATGGCTCCGTGGACGAAGGCCTCAAGCTGCAAATCCTTCGGGGTCTTTGCCCTCAGCTCCGCTATGCTCTCAATGGACAGCTCCCTCGCGAGAATCACCCTTTTTGCGCCCATGTCATAATAGACCCTCGCCGCCATGTAGTTCATGCAGTTTGCCTGGGTGCTGACATGCACCTCTATTTCGGGCACTTTTCTTTTTATTTCGGCCAATACTCCTATGTCGGAGACAATCACGGCGTCCACGCCGATTTCATAAAGCTCCCTTGCGTACTCGCCCGCCTTTTCTATGTCGCTGTTTTCGGCAAAGCAGTTTAGGGTTATATAAATCCTTTTGCCCTTTTCGTGAACACGCCTTACCGCCTCTTTTAAGGCAGCGTCGGACATGGCGGCTTTGGCAGCTCTGAGCTGCATTATCCTGCCGCCGGCGTAAACCGCGTCAGCGCCGAAATGCAGCGCCGCATCTATACATTCCAAATCTCCCGCGGGAGACAAAAGCTCAGCGTTTTTCATAGTTTACCTTCTTTTTGCGTTTCTTTATGAATTCTATCAAATCACGGCTGACAGTGTCAAGGAGGCAGCCTTTCAGCCTTGATGCGACGCCTTTCCAGCAAAATTCGCCTTTTATTGGTATTTGCTATTTACATAAAAATTATGTTATATTATAATAAAACAGAATCTATATTTTTGGAACGATTTAGTCAAAAGTGGGAGGAATTAAAATGAAATTTAAGCCAAAGGGCAAGACAAAGCTGATGTCCGTTATCCTCGCGGCGGCTATGCTTTTGTCGGCAGTCCCCTCAGGTCTTATTTTGCCGGCGCTGGCTTCTGACACTCCCGATGTTTCGGTTGCGGTCTTTACAGACATTGGATATATGACCCCCGAAGAGCAAGGGGTCGGCAGTGAGGATTTCGAAGCTTTCAGAAGGAATTCCGACACCCTCTATGAGTACATGGAGGGCATACTGGACTCTGCCCTTGCCTCCGTTAAGGACAAGGCTTTAAAGGGCGAGCTGCGGTATCTTATTGTAAACGGCTCTCTCACAGCCACCGGCTCCGAAAAATCTCATCTTGCTCTTGCGGAAAAGCTCAAAGAGCTGGAGGAGAGCACAGAAGGCGCCCTTCAGGTCATTGCGATGGCAGGCGAGGGCGACATCAACGCTTCCTCTTTCAGCTTTGAAAGCGGAGTTAAGGAGAGCGCGCCCGGAATCACTCCCTCTCGCTTTAAGGAAATATACGCGGATTTGGGCTACGACCTTGCTCTTGCTGACGGTCTTTATGACGCGGCTGTATCAAAGGCGGGCGGACTTACATACACAGTTTCGCTGAACGGCGACATTCGCCTTATCATGGCAGATGTTTCAAAGTACAGCCCCGACATTACAAGCACAGGCACAGCCGCCGCTGAAAAGGGCGGCGTAATCGCGCCGGAGCTTCTTGATTACATAAAGGCCCAGGCTCTTGATGCCAAAGAAAACGGACAAGTCCCCGTGCTTGTTTCCGACTTTGCCGTCGTGCCCGTAAACCATGTAATAGAGAGCTTGAATTCCTCCGACTTTGTAAGGAACTACCACAAAATCGCCGAGGAGCTTGCCGACGCCGGAATTCACTTCCACATCGGCGGCAAGCCCGGCTATAACGATATAGCAAGCATAGTATCCGACGAGGGCGAGACGATTTACGGCATTCTCTCCTCCGCCCTTACATCCTTCCCCGCAACATACAGAATTATAGGGCTTACAAAGGGCGAGGGACAAACCCTCTCAGCCTGCGCGGAGCTTGTTGACTGCGACGATGTTCAGCCCGTGGTTTATAAAGAAAACAATGTTGTTCAGAAGCCTTTCAAAAAGACCACTGCTTTGAACGCTTCCTTTGGCGGCAGCTCCCAGGCATATGTTGAGAAGTTTATAAGAAACCTTGCCGATGACTTCCTTGACAAGGTAAAGGCGGCAGGCGGATTTATAAAGTACTATGAGGACATTAAGGGCATTAACATCCGCTTTATGGTGGACAGCCTGTTCTTTGGCGGCATCAGCATCGACGGCACCCCCGTTCTCTCAGGTCAGAATGTGGAGAGCTTCCTTAACGCCATCGACAATCAGCTGATGAAACGCTACCTTAACGACCGCTCATACACCTATGAGCTGGTAAAGAAGGTTTCCTCAAGAATCGCCGGTCTCCCCGCGTCAAACCTCCCCTGCGACAAGTTCTATTATGACTATCGTATAGGCAGCCCCTACAGAGCAGGCACATTCGGCGACGCGCTTGTTTCCGTAATGCTCTACATGACTCTGGGCAACGAGGATAAGAGTGACGACGCCTTTATAAAGGATGTTATAAACAACCTCTACAACACCTCTCTCTCCGAGGATGTTTACAGAATCGCCCTTGAGGTGCTGTTTGACGATATTATCAAAGACGCTCTGAAGCACACAAAGATTGACATCAGCTCCTATTTTGAGGGCGAGGCCAAGAAAATCGCCAACTATATACAGCTTGGCTTTGAGGTTTTAATGCTCCTTATCAGAGGCGACAACAGTTACCTCAATCTCCTTGAGATTATCCTGGAAAACTCCAACACAAAATACGGTGAATCCTTTGAGGACTTAAAGAATTACATTATAAGCGACTCCATCGCGAAAGAGGATTTTGAAATAGTGGGCATCAGCGCGGCAGAGCTTATAGACGCTGCCGTTACGGACTCTAACCCCGCCGAAAAGAGCGACCACGGCGTATGCTTTTCTTACAACGGCAAGGTTAAAGTCGTTCCCACCAAAGAAGAGCTGCGTCTGCCCTCAATGAAGGCCGTAACCTTCGGCGAGAATACACAGACAAGCGTTAATATAAGCTGGTACACCAAGCTCTCCGTCACCGGAACGGATATTGAGATTCATCCCGCAAACGGAAACAATCCTCCCATGTTCACAGGAACGCCCACAACAGGCGCGGGAATCAGGAAATTCACACAGGTTGTAAAGAGGAGCTATCCCGCAGGCAGCTTCGGTATCTTTGACTTCGGCAGCTCCGAAGTTGAAACAAGGCGCCATGTGATTCAGCTCACGGGTCTCGAGAAGGGCAAGAAATACTTCTACCGCGTGGGCGACGCCTCCAGAGGCTGGTGGAGCGAAATCGGCTCCTTCACAACGGGAGCCGGAGAAGGCAACTTCACCTTCCTCTACATGAGCGAATCCGGCGGCAAGACCAAGGCTCAGTACGAGATTTTCGCCAACACCGTTAAAGAGGCTCTGAAGGCATATCCCAAGACCTCCTTCATAATGCATGCGGGCAGCCTTACAGCAAACGGCGCCAACACAAGGCACTGGCAGTGGGCTCTTGACACACCCGCAGAGCTCTCTCAGACAATCCTCATGCCCGCCGCGGGCAGACTCGACGCAAGGGGCATCAACAGCATGCTCAATACCTTTGACCTGCCCCTGCCCGACCTCTATCAGGAGAGCTCCGGCACAGGTCTTTACTACTCTTTTGACTACAACAATGTCCACTTCGCGGTTCTGAACACCAACGACCAGAAGGCCGACGGAACCTTAAGCGACGCTCAGATTAAGTGGCTCAAAGAGGACCTTGAGGAGACAAACAAGCCCTGGAAGATAGTAATGATGAATAAGTCACCCTACTCCAGCGGCCCGCATATCGGCGACCCCGAGACAATAGCTCTCAGGAACCAGATAGGTGACCTCCTCTACAAGTACAGAGTGGACCTTGTTCTTCAGGGCAACGACGGAGTATATATGCGCTCACAGCCCATCAGGGCCAACAGGGACGCAGGCTCCGACGCTCACATCATTACAAATTCCGAAGGCAAGATGTACACCTCGGTACTTAACCCCATGGGCACCATTTACCTCAACAGCGGTCCCGCGGGCGCAAGGGGCAATACGACAGTGCCCGACTCCGAGACAATTCAGTACATACCCAGAGGCGTAAAGAGCTACTCCGGCTCAAAGCCCATGTTCACCGCCATTACTGTTGAGGGCGACAACCTCTTTATAGACGCCTACACCGTAGAGGGCGACGAGCTGACAAGCATAGACCGCATAGCAATCGAGCGCGGCACCAAGGAGTTCCCGATGGGCGATGTAAACCTTGACGGCAAGGTCAACGCAAAGGACGCCAGAGCGCTTCTCCGCCACTATGCGATACTTGAGATAATCACCGACTCAAAGGTCATGATGGCGGCCGATGTAAACGGCGACGGCAAGATTAACGCCGCCGACGCAAGACTGATTCTCAGAAAGGTCGCAAAGCTGGAGGAGTTCAAAAAGCAGACAGTAAGCGTCCCCGTAAAGGAGCTTTGGAAGTAAAAAAATTAGGGAGTACAAACCGTACTCCCTTTTTTTATGCCCAAAACGGTGGGTGACACCCCCGCGCATAGGGGTCGCCCGTGGATACCTCCCCCGAAGGGATACCCGCCCGCACAATGGGTCAGACCGTTGCCCACACCCTCAGCGGGAGATAACCGCCCGCGCAATAGGACTCTCCGCCATAGGAGGGGGACGCCGCCGGCCAGTATGTAGAGGTCGCACCGCTCCCCAACGCCCGCAGGGTGGGACGAAAAGGGGCGATACCCGCACCCCCCGAAGGGATACCCGCCGAAACAAGGGGAAACCCCCGACTCATTTTTTGCGCACCCTCCCCCGCCACGCAAAAGGGCGTCAACCCCGCTCCCCGCCCCGTTGATTGGG